>Ga0307477_10000020_pt1 | contig 268417 bp, 222 predicted proteins | sample atmos_gasesECM2C_FD_203316 | JGI IMG/M metagenome (GOLD analysis project Ga0307477, IMG submission 203316) | Hardwood forest soil microbial communities from Morgan-Monroe State Forest, Indiana, United States - atmos_gasesECM2C_515 | ecosystem: Environmental > Terrestrial > Soil > Temperate...
GGGCATGAACAGGGAAGGACACTAGCGGTGGCGAGCCGGCTCGCCTTCGAGATCCTGCCGGCGATGCCCGGCGGCGCGGCACCCGGCGCTCGCCGCGGGCTGCTCACCACCCCTCACGGCGCGGTCGAGACGCCGGCGTTCATGCCGGTCGGCACCCTGGGCGCCGTCAAGGGGGTGACTCCCCAGGAGCTGTCCGCCGCCGGGGCCTCCATCCTGCTCGCCAACCTCTATCACCTGGCGCTGCGCCCGGGCATCGACGTCATCGAGCGGTTGGGCGGCTTGCATCGCTTCACCGGCTGGACGGGTCCGCTGCTCACCGACAGCGGCGGCTTCCAGGTGTGGAGCCTCGGTCACCTGCGCACCGTCGACGACGACGGCGTCACCTTCCGCAGCCACCTCGACGGCTCGTCCTGGCGCTTCACCCCGGAGGCGGTGGTGGAGTGGCAGGAACGGCTGGGAGTCGACGTCGCGATGACGCTGGACGAATGCCCGCCCTGGCCGGTCAGCCGCGAGCAGGCCGCCGCCGCCTCGGAGCGCACCCTGGGCTGGGCGCGGCGGGCGCGCGCCGCCTGGCGCGGCGACGCCGGCGGGGGTCTTTTCGCAATCGTTCAGGGCGGCGTCTTCCACGACCTGCGGGAGCGCGCCGCCCGCGAGCTGGCGGCGCTCGACTTCGACGGCTATGCCATCGGCGGAGTGAGCGTCGGCGAGCCGCCCGCCGAGCGCCGGGCGGTCGTCGAGCGGACGGCCGCCGCCCTGCCGCCCGAGCGGCCGCGCTACCTGATGGGCGTCGGCTATCCGGCCGACATGCTGCACGCGGCGATGCACGGCGTCGACCTCTTCGACTGCGTGCTGCCCGCCCGCAACGCGCGGCACGGCGTCCTGTTCACCCGCGAGGGAGCGCTCAAGATCCGCCACGCGCGCTTCCGCGACGATCCGCGGCCGGTCGATGCGGCGTGCGGCTGCCCCTGCTGCTCGCGGCTGTCGCGGGCCTTCCTGCATCACCTGGTGCGCGCCGGCGAGCTCACCGGCCCGGTGCTCGCGACCCTGCACAACCTCCGCTATTACCTTGACTTTATGGCCGAGCTCCGGCAAGCTATCGCCCTCGGTGCGCTGGCGGACCTGGCGGCGCGGCTCGCCTGCGCTCCGCTTCCCCACGATCCCCAAGAGCAGAGGAGCCCCTGACGCAGGCCACCAGGCTCGACCGGCCTGCCCCCACACGACCCATGGCCAACCAGAACCCGCTGCTGCAGTTCGCCCCGATGTTCCTGATCTTCGCGCTGTTCTACGTGCTGATGATCGTGCCGTCGCGCAAGCGCCAGAAGGCCTTGCAGCAGCTGCTCGAGAACCTCGAGAAGGGAGACCGCGTCGTCACCAGCGGCGGCCTCTACGGCGAGGTCGTGGCGGTCACCGGCGCCACGGTGGTGCTCAAGGTGGCAGACAACGTGAGAGTGAGAGTCGCGAAGTCGGCGATCACCGGCCTCGAGCCGGACGCGGAGAAAGGCGGTAACCCGTGAATCGCAACCTGCTCTGGCGCGGACTGCTGATCCTCGCCTCGGTCCTGTTGGCGGTGGCCTTCGCCACCCCGCCGCAACAGAAGATCAACCTCGGGCTCGACCTCCGCGGCGGCATGCACCTCGTGCTGCAGGTCCACACCGAGGACGCGCTGCGGGCCGAGACCGACGGCGACAGCGCGCGCCTGGCGCAGCAGGTCAAGGACGACAGCCAGGGCAAGCTCGAGATCAAGCCGCAGCGCACCGGCGACACCCGCATCGTGGTCCCCGCCCTGGCACCCGAGGCGAAGACCCAGGTGATCGACGCGGCCAAGCGCGCCCTGTCGCGGTTCAAGGTCAGCGAGCAGGGCAACAGCGTGATCTTCGAGATGCTCCCCGGCGACGTCAAGACACTGCGCGACCAGTCGGTCAACCAGGCGGTGCAGACCATCCGCAACCGCATCGACGCCTACGGCGTCACCGAGCCGGTCATCCAGTCCGCCGGCGGCGACCGCATCGTCGTGCAGCTGCCGGGGGTCGACGATTTCGACCGGGTGCGCAAGCTGATCAAGAACACCGCCTTCCTCGAGTTCCGCATCACCGTGTATCCCAAGGCCGGCGGGGGCGGGGTCCCCCGCGAGAACCTCCTGCAGCAACTCGGCGGCCGGGTGCCGGACGACGTCGAGATCCTGCCCGCGCAGCACACCGCCCGGGACGCCGGCAATCCCACCCCGTTGTTCTACGCGGTCGAGAAGCGCCGCACGGTGACCGGGCGCGACCTGCGCACCGCCAAGCCGGAGCAGAACAACATGGGTTCGCCGATCGTCGGGTTCAGTTTCACGCCGGACGGCGCCAAGGCTTTCGCGACGCTGACCGGCGAGCACATCGGCTCCGGCCTGGCGATCGTCCTCGACGGCACGGTCGTCACGGCGCCGGTCATCAAATCGAAGATCAGCGACTCCGGCGTCATCGAGGGCAGCTTCACTCAGCAGGAGGTCGACGATCTCGTCACGGTGCTGCGCTCGGGTGCGCTGCCGGCCAGCATCACCTACCTCGAGGAGCGCACGGTCGGGCCGTCGCTGGGCCGCGACTCGATCCGCGAGGGGCTGCGCGCCGGTGTCGTCGGCAGCGCGTTGGTGGTGCTCGTCATGCTGCTGTACTACCGGCTGAGCGGCGTCAACGCGATCAGCGCGCTGGTGCTCAACGTGCTGCTGCTGTTCGGCGGCATGGGACTGTTCCATTCCACGCTCACCCTGCCCGGCATCGCCGGCGTCATCCTGACCATCGGCATGGCGGTGGACGCCAACGTGCTGGTCTTCGAGCGCATCCGCGAGGAGCTGCGCGCCGGGCGCACGGTGCGCTCGGCCATCGACAACGGCTTCGAGCGGGCCTTCACCTCCATCATCGACACCCATGTGACGACGCTGATCTCGGCGATGTTCCTGTTCCAGTTCGGCACCGGACCGATCAAGGGCTTCGCCGTCACCCTGTGGATCGGCCTGCTGGCCTCGCTGTACACCTCGGTGTTCGTCAGCCGCTGGATCTTCGACCTGGTGCTGTCGCGCCGCAAGGTGGCGACGCTGTCGATCTAGCGCGGCTGAACGGCGACTCGAAACGCGGCACGGACGAGCAGAAGAAGCTAAGGAGCGCGGCATGCGGCTGCTGGGCGATACCAACATCGACTTCATGAAGTACCGCAAGTTCTGGATCATCATCTCGTTCATCCTGATCGCGGTCTTCTTCTTCTCCGTCTTCACCATCCGCTTCAACCTCGGCATCGACTTCGCCGGCGGCACGCAGATGACCCTGCGCTTCCGCATCCCGCGCGACGCGCAGAACCATCCGGTCCTGGTGCAGGTCGACCAGCTGCGCTCGCTTCTCGCCACGGCCGGCCTGGGCGACGCCGAGATCCAACGCTTCGGCGACGAGGGCGCGAACGAGGTCATCGTCAAGACCGCGGTCGCCAAGGGCACGGAAGAGGGGAGCCGCGAGCGCGTGGTGAGCGCTCTGAACCGCCGCTTCAACCAGGCACAGGGCGGCAAGCTCGACCTCAACCAGGCCGGCGCCGACGCCCTGGTGCAGCTGCTGAGCGCCGCCGACCCCGATCACGTGGGGAAGGCCCCGGCCGCCACGCCCCTGGCAGGCGCGGCCGAGCCCGGCGGTCCGGCGGCCCACTACGCGGCGGTGGTCGACGCGCTGATCAAGCAGCGGCGCAAGGACGGCCTCTTCGACGACTGGAAGGCGGTCGCCGCCGCGCCCGGCCTGAGCCCGGCGGCGCTCGCGGTGGTTCAGGATCACGCCTTCCTCGGCGACTACGCGGTGCTCGGGGTCGAGAACGTTGGGCCGCAGATCGGCAAGGAGCTTCAGTTCAAGGCCTTCTTGGCAGTGGCGGCATCGCTGATCGGCATGCTGCTTTACATCGGCTTCCGATTCGAGCTGCGTTTCGGCATCGGCGCGGTGATGGCCTCGATCCACGACGTGCTGGTGACCCTCGGTCTCTTCATCCTCATGCGCTTCGAGTTCAACCTCACCACCATCGCCGCGTTCCTGACCCTGATCGGTTACTCGACCAACGACACGGTGGTGATCTTCGATCGCGTGCGGGAGAACATGCGCAAGAACCGACGCAAGCCGCTGATCGAGGTGATGAACGAGAGCATCAACCAGACGCTGTCGCGAACCATCATGACGGGCGGCCTCACCATGCTCACGGTGGCGGCGCTGCTCGCCCTGGGCGGAGACGTGCTGCGCGGCTTTGCTTTCGTGATGACGATCGGCATCATCGTGGGGACCTACTCCTCGGTGTACGTGGCCAGCCCCTTCGCCTTGCTCTGGGAGCAGCTCTTCGGCAGCAAGTCGCGGATCCGCGGCGACGTGACGGGGGCGCCGCCGGTCGGCGCCAGGGGCGGCGCCGTGGCAGGCGCCAGGGCGGGCGCCGCGGCAGGCGCCAGGGCAGGCGCGTCCGCCTCCAGAGGCGCCGGTGCCGGTGCCGGTGCGGGAGCCACCTCCCGGACTGCCGGGGGGGCGCGCCCGCAGGCCACGCCGCCAGGATCACAGTCGGATTCCCAGCCGAGCTCGCAGGCTGGTTCGCAGCCGGCCTCGGGTTCGAAGCCGCGGCCGCCCCGGGCCGCCGCCGGCCGCCGGCGCTCCGGGCGGCGATAGCTCGACCGGCCCGGTTGGCCACCTGCCGCCAGGCCGGTTGCCGCCCGCCCCCGCGCCGTCGTCCCGGCAGGCGAGCCGCGGCGAGGGGAGGGGCCGGGAGAGAAGGAGTCGCGCTCTTGGCGATCGGTTGGCGGTGTCTCGGCAAGGTCGTGGGGAATTTCCTGCCGCTCCTGCTCGCGGCAGCCGGCGCCGGCGCCTCCGCCTCCGCACCTTCCTCTACTGTCGAGGCGGACGATTACACCCGCTACGAGCTGCTGGCGCCGGACAGCGCGCAGTTCCGCATCCTCTACGAGGTGACGGCGACCAGCGCCGGCGCCACCGCCTATTTCAATCCGATCCGCAAGGGCAGCGAGGCGAGCCGCGAGACCGTCCGTGACCGCGCGAGCGGCAAGTCGCTGGAGCTCGCGGTGGTGAGCGGGGAGGAGGCGCGCCGGGGCGGCCTGCCGGACGCGCAGCTCGACATGAGCTACCTGCGCATCCGGCTGCCGCGTCCGGTGCCGGCCGGCGGCGGGGTGCGGCTGCTGATCGACAAGACGTACAAGGACCCGAAGAGCTATTACCGCCGGGGCGGCGACCGCATCGTCTTCGCGCGCTCGCTGGGCATCCGGCGCAACGCCATCGTGCTCCCGGCCGGATACGAGCTGGTCTCGTGCAATGTCCCGGCGCAGGTCCTGACCGAGCCCGACGGGCGGATCGAGGTGAGCTTCATGCACACGGGTCCCGACGCCGCGTCGCTGCTGCTCGAGGCCCGGCTGCTCCCAGGCGCGGAGGCCGCGGCGGCGGCCGAGCCTCGTCCTTCCTCAGCGGATCTCCCGGCGGGCCAGGCCGCCGCCCCGGCGCCAGTCGCGGTAACCCCGTCTTTGCCGCCTCCGGCGGCCGTGCCCCCGGGCGCCCCGAGCGTGTCGCCCAGGCCGGCCGCCGGCGCCACCGCTATCGCTCGGTCACCCTCGCCGCCGCTGGCGGAGCGCCTCTCGGAGCGGGCCCACCAGGACCGCACGATCGTGTACTTCCTACGGCAGCCGGAGAGCCATTCCTTCGATCTGTATCACGACTACACGGAGGCCCGCGCCGGCGCCGACAAGTACCTCAACGTCGTGCGCAAGGGCAGCGCCTCCTCGGCGCCCTCCGCGCGCAACCTCGACACTGGCGAAGCACTCCGCGTCGAGACGCTACGCGGCGAGGCCCTGCGCCACGCCGGCCTCGACGCCGAAGAGCTGCGCGAGGTGGCCGGCGGCAGCGGCGGCGCCCCGGCGAGCGTCGCGACCGTCGCGGACATCCCTTACGACACCGAGGTGGTCATCGCCCATTTCGAGCCGGTGCGCCCGGGCGAGAGCGTGCGCCTGCGCATCGCCGAGACCTACACCGACCCGCGCAGCTACCGCCTCGACGGCGACGTCCTGGTGTTCGATCGCACCTTCGGCAGGCCAAGGAACGCCGTCGTGCTCCCGGCGGGCTGGTCCCTCGCCGCCAGCGCCATCCCGGCGACCGTCACCGAGACCGCCGACGGCCGCATCCGCCTCGACTTCGTGAACCCGCGCCCCGACGACATCGCCGTCCTGATCGAAGCCCGGCGGCGCCCGACCCGCTGAGACGAGGTTCCCCTGAGACAGGGGATGGAGGTGGTGTCCAGGAGGGTGTAGGAGGGTGTAGGAGGGCGTCTCCCGCGCGCGCTGGAAGAGCGGTTGCCCTATACTTGTTTCTCCGCTTGACAGGGCCGGCCCGCACGGGCAGCTCTCGAGTATGCCGCCGATCTCGACCAAGAAGTTAGCGCCGCCGGTGCCGTCCCACGGGATGGTGCGCCTGGAGGAGATCGTCACCTGCCTGCAGAGCCATGGGCGCAAGGTCGAGCCCGAGCTGCTGCGGGCTGTCTTCGACTTCTCCTCGGCGATGCACCGCGACCAGGTGCGGCGCTCCGGCGAGCCTTACCTGATCCACCCGCTCAACGTCGCCTGGCTGCTGGCGGACCTCAAGTTCGACCAGACCTGCGTCGCGGTCGGCCTGCTGCACGACGTGCTCGAGGACACCCTCACCACCCGCGAGGTGGTGGAGCGCGAGTTCGGGCAGGAGATCGCGGAGCTGGTGGACGGCGTGACCAAGATCAGCCGCCACGAGTACGTCCGCCGCGACGAGGCGCAGGCCGAGACCTTCCGCAAGATGATCCTGGCCTCGGCCAAGGACATCCGGGTCATCCTGGTCAAGCTCGCCGACCGCCTGCACAACATGCAGACGCTCGAGCACCTGCCGGCCGAGTCCCGCCGCCGCATCTCGCGCGAGACGCTCGAGATCTACGCGCCGATCGCCCACCGGCTGGGGATGGCGCGCGTCAAGGGCGATCTCGAGGACCTCGCCTTCTTCTATCTCTATCCTCACCAGTTCGCCGAGCTGCACTCGAAGATCGCCGAGAAGCTGAAGCTCGCCGAGGCCTCCATCCAGCGCATCCGCGACCGCCTGGCGCAGACCCTCGAGAAGGCGGAGATCGACGCCGAGATCAGCTTCCGCGTCAAGCGTTACTACTCGATCTACGAGAAGCTGCGCCGCCAGGGCATCGACATCTCGCAGCTGTTCGACTACCTCGCCTTCCGCATCGTGACCGGGGCCCTCAAGGACACCTACGCCGCGCTCGGCGTCGTGCACCAGGGCTGGCGTCCCATCCCGGGCCGCTTCAAGGATTACATCGCGATGCCGAAGCGCAACTTCTACCAGTCGCTGCACACCACGATGGTGGCCGACGAGGGCCAGCCCTTCGAGGTGCAGATCCGCACCCGCGAGATGGACCTGATCGCCGAGGAGGGCATCGCCGCGCACTGGCGCTACAAGGAGGGCAAGGCCGAGCCGCGCCAGAGCGACAGCAACATCCTGTGGCTGCGCCAGCTGCTCGAGTGGCAGCAGGACATCCAGGACCCGCGCACGTTCATGACCGCGCTCAAGGTGGACCTCTACCCGGACGAGGTCTACGTCTTCACCCCGCGCGGCGAGGTGCTGTCGTTCCCGCGCGGCGCCACGCCGCTCGACTTCGCCTACCGCGTGCACACCGATCTCGGCCACCATTGCGCCGGCTCGCGGGTCAACGGCAAGCTGGTGCCGCTGCGCACGCCGCTGTCGAACGGCGACATGGTCGAGATCCTGACCAACGCCAACCGCAACCCGAGCCGCGACTGGCTCAACTTCGTCACCACCTCGCGCGCCAAGTCGAAGATCCGGCACTGGCTCAACACTCACCAGACGCAGCGCGCCGCCGAGATCGGGCGCCGCCTGTTCGACAAGGAGCTGCGGAAGTACGGCGTCGCGAGCAAGAAGGTGCTCGACAGCCCGGCGCTGGCCACCTACCTGCGGGACGAGGGGATGTCGAAGCTCGACGACCTCTACAGCCGCATCGGCTTCGGCAAGGTCGAGCCGCGCCAGGCGCTCGCGCGGGTGCTCGGAGACGAGCTGCTGGTCGAGCCCGCCGCGAAGCCGGGGCGCATCCGCCAGGCGGTGAGCAAGATCCTGCCCTTCGGCCCCGGGCCGATCGTGGTCAAGGGCCACGGCGATCTGCTGGCCTACCTGGCGAAGTGCTGCAACCCGCTGCCGGGCGAGGAGATCGTCGGTTACATCACGCGCGGCCGCGGCGTCTCGGTGCACTCGGTCGACTGCCCGAACGTCAGGAACCTGCTCTATCACCCCGAGCGCGAGATCGAGGTGGAGTGGGACCGCGAGCGCGACACTCTCTACCAGGTGTCGCTGCTGCTGGAGACCGAGAACCAGCCCGGCCTCCTCGCCCGCCTCACCGAGGTCATCACCAAGGCGGACAGCAACATCACCCAGATCGAGGCGGAGACCCACGAGACTGGCCGCGCCTCGATCGTCATCGTCTGCGAGCTCCGGCACCGCAAGCAGCTCGAGAAGCTGATGCGGGACCTGCGCTCGGTCGCAGGCGTGCTGCGCGTCGACCGCCAGATGAATGTCTCCGGCGGGCGCGGCGAAGACGCCTCCGGGGCACCCTCCGGCCGGCCCTAGCGGGGGGCGTTGGACCTCCTGCATCCCCCTTGCCCCTCCCCCCTCTGAGCCCGTATGGGCGAGGGGTCGTAGTCCTCCGCGGCCGCCCAATGGCCTTGGACCCCTCGCCCATACGGGCTCAGAGGGGGGAGGGGCAAGGGGGATGCAGGAGGTCCAACGCCCAGGGACCGTCCTCCCCCCCTCCGGCCACCGATCCCTTCGGCGACCTGCCTCGTCAAACGGGCGGTCAGCGAGGGAGCGGAGCGAGGTTGGGTGGCGGAAGCGAAGCGCTGGGAAACTACTTGGTCTGAGCGGCGCCGGCGGTGTCTTCCGGCTTCCAGGTGCGGGCTGGCGCTTTGACGATGCGGCCGCTGCGTAGGCAGCGGGTGCAGACCATGATCCTGCGCACGCGGCCGTCGACTAGGGCGCGCACGCGCTGCAGGTTCGGCTCCCAGGTGCGGGAGGTCACGTTGTGGGCGTGGCTCACGTTCTTGCCGAACACGGTGCCCCTGCCGCAGACGTCACATTGCTTGGCCATCACAGGTCCTCTTTTCACTGCCGATCCGCGCTGCCGGTGTCTCCGCGCGGGGCAGCGCATAGTACCACAGTGCTGAGCGGCCGACGACTGCCGAGGGGTGGTCGCTCGGCTGGCCGGTTCGATGGCCACTGACGCCCGGTTGCCGCCCCGCCGCGGCTGGCGCGCAAACGTTTACACCCGTGCCGTCCTGAGCTCCGTATCGCTGCGGAGGCTGGCGCGATAAGTCAAAGTTGCTCAGTGGTATAGGAGCGGTTTCACCGGTCTCGATCAAGTGTAGAGTTCGTACACTGTGCCATATAGCGATGGATGCATGAGCGCCTTGACACCGACACTTTTTCCTGGTAGCTTCCAGCGAAGCTTTAACTAAGTGCCTCTAAGCTGCGTTGAACGCAGGCGTTTAATGGGGGGAGTACAGGATCGTGGCCTTGTTCTCGCGCTCCAAGAAGGGAGTCGTAGGTCTCGACATCGGCAGCTCCGCGGTCAAGCTCGTGGAGCTGTCCGAGCGCAAGGCGGGTGAGTTCCACCTGCAGCGGCTGGGCGTGGAGACGCTCTCCCCCGAGGCGATCGTGGACGGTTCGATCATGGACTCGTCCCTGGTCGTGGATGCCATCCACAAGCTGAACGACCAGACGCGGGTGAAGAACGCCAACTTCGGCACCTCGCTCTCCGGCCACTCGGTGATCATCAAGAAGATCCCGCTGCCGGCGATGCCCCCGGAGGAGCTCGCGGAGTCGATCCAGTGGGAGGCGGAGCAGTACATCCCCTTCGACATCAACGACGTCCGTCTCGACTACGAGATCCTCTCGGAGGGCGAGCCGGGACGCGACAACATGGACGTCCTGCTCGTCGCCGTCAAGCGCGACAAGGTCAACGACTACGTCTCGGTGATCAGCCAGACCGGCAAGACCGCGGCGCTGGTCGACGTCGACGCTTTCGCGGTGCAGAACGCCTACGAGGTCAACTACGACCTCGATCAGCGCAAGGTGGTGGCGCTGATCAACATGGGGGCCGGCGTCACCAATATCAACATCCTGGCGCGCGGCACCACCGTCTTCTGGCGCGACATCTCGTTCGGCGGCCAGCAGTTCACCGAGGCGCTGCAGCGTGAGTTCAATCTCGCCTTCGCCCAGGCCGAGCACCTCAAGCGCGGCGAGGCGGTGGACCGCTACAGCCTGTCCGACGCCCGTCCCGTGCTGGACACCGTCTCCGCCGAGATGGCGTCGGAGATCCGCAAGACCTTCGACTTCTTCTCGGCGACCTCCTCCGAAGGCCCGGTCGACGAGCTGGTGCTCTCCGGCGGCTGCGCGCTGACCCCGAACCTGCAGCAGATCCTGCGCGAGCGCTTCGAGGTGCCGACCGAGCTGATGAACCCGCTGCGCCGGGTGCACTACAAGGAAGGAGTCTTCGACCGGGCATGGCTCGAATCGATCGCGCCGATGATGGCAGTGGCCGTCGGGCTGGCCGTCCGGAAGGTCGGCGACTGATGCGGCCGCCGGTCCACCGGTCTGCACCCGTTTCATCTCTCCGGGTCGCCGCGGGCGATTGGCACTAACGCCATGATCAAGATCAACCTGCTCTCCGAGGGCAAGCGTCCGGCCGCGGTGCGGAAGGCGAGAGGCGCGGGCGAGGCCCGGGACCTGGCGCTGTGGATGCTGCTGCTCGGCGCCCTCCTGGGCATCCTCGCCACCGGCGGCTACTGGTGGTATCTCAACGGCAAGCTGCAGGAGAAGCAGGAAGAGGTCGCGCAGGCGCAGAAGGAGGTCGATGCGCTGCAGGCGGTGATCAAGGAGGTCGAGGACTTCAAGAAGAAGAAGAAGAACCTCGCCGACAAGATCGCGGTCATCAACGAGCTGAAGAGCAACCAGCGGGGTCCGGTGCGGGTCATGGACTACATCTCGCGCGCCCTGCCGGAGCTCCTCTGGCTCGACCGGCTGAAGATGAACGCCAGCTCGATCGAGATCGACGGGCGCGCTTTCAATCCGAATGCCGTCGCCAACTTCATGGACAACCTCGACAAGGTCCCCGAGTTCAAGGAGCCGGTGCTGAAGGACACCAACGCGGAAGGGAACGTCTACCGGTTCTCCATCGCCTTCGACTATTCCTTCGTGCCCAAGAAGCCGGTGGAAGGGGGAGCGCCGCCGGGAGCCCCCGGCGCCCCGGCCGGCACCAGCCCGCCGGGCCAGGCGACCCCCCCGGCCCCGGCGACTCCCCCGGCTCCGGGCGCCCCCCCGGCTCCGAAGACCCCGCCGGTCGCGGCCAACCCCGCGTCCGGATCCGCCGCGCCCACCGCGAGCTCACCGTAGCAAGAGAATTGGCGGGAGATCGACTCCATGGCGCTCAGGACTGGTGGGTTGGGAATGGCGGGCAAGCCCTGGTACTACGGCCTGGGGATCGGCCTGGGCATCGGCGGGGTGCTGTTCGGGCTTGGCTACTGGCAGTACGTCGGACCGATCAAGGACGACATCCAGGGGCAGGAGAGCCGCCTCGAAGACCTGCAGCACAAGAAGCAGGAAGGACTGATCGCCCAGCAGCAGCTGCCGAAGTTCCGCGAGGAGGTGCACCAGCTCGAGCTCGAGCTCGACAAGCTGCTGCGCATCCTGCCGGCGCGCCGGAACACTCCCGACCTGCTGCGGCGCATCCGCGCCCTGGCGGAGCAGGGCGACTTCAACCTGAAGGACTTCAAGCCCGGCGTGCTCACCGACAAGGAGTTCTACAGCGAGTGGCCGATCAGCGTCGATCTCGACGGGACCTACCACAACCTGGCGCTGCTGTTCGACCGGGTCGGCCGTTTCTCGCGCATCATCAACATCCAGGACCTGACCATCAACGCGCTGAACCCGACGAAGACGAACCCGCACACCATCGCCGCGTCGTTCATCGCCAAGACTTTCGTCTACAAGGAACCCGACGCGAACGCGCCGGCCCCGGCGACCGCGAAGCCGGCCCGGCCCGGGTTGCCGCAGCCGCCCCCTGGCGCGCCGGGCGCCATCCCCCCGCCAAAGGCTGGGCTGGGGGACGGCTAATGACCTGCGAATCCACCGTGCCGACGCCAGGCGACCCCGGGAGACCAGTGACCGCAGTGACCGCCGGCAGCGCGCTCGCGCGAAGGACCTCAGGACGATGATCACGGCCCCGACACCGCCCGGCACTGCTCGCATCGCTCGCATCGCTCGCTTCATTCGCGTCGCTCGCGGCCCTCGCATCGCTCGCGGCCCTCGCATTCCCCCGCTCGTCGCGGGATCGCGCGGTCGTCGCCTGCCGAGCCTGCCGGCCGCAGTCATGCTCTGTCTGTTCGCGCTCGCCGCGCTGGCCGCGATGGCGGCGCTGCCCGAGATGGGCGCGCTGGCCCAGCAGCCGTCCACGACGACCGGCACCACCGGCACCGCCGGCAAGACCAAGGCGGCCAAGGAGCGCGCGAAGGCCGGGTCGGCCGCCGCTCCCGCCGCTCCGAAGGCCGCGGCACCCCAGCCGGGGACGCCGGCTCGTCCCGGCGCCGCCGCCCCGTCCGGGTCCGCCGGCGCTCGTCCGCCCGCGGCGGCTCCCGCCTCTCCGGGAGCGCCGGCCATCGGCTCGCCGACGCCCGACATGGGCAACATCGATCAGATCCTCGAAGGCGACGAGGAGGTGCTGGCCGGCGGCAGTGCCTTCACCTACGATCCCGGCAACCGGCGCGATCCCTTCAAGTCGCTGCTGATCGCGCCCGATCGGCCCGAGTTCCGCGGTCCCCGTCCGGAAGGAGTCCCCGGCCTGCTGATCGACGAGATCGATCTCAAGGGGATCTTCCGCACGGCGCGCGGCTACGTCGCGCAGGTGAACGCCTCCAACCAGAAGAAGAGCTACCTGCTGAAGGAAGGCGATCAGCTCTACGACGGCGACGTGATGAGCATCGGCAAGAACGAGGTGGTCTTCAAGCAGATCGTGCAGGACCCAACGGCCTTGAAGCCGTTCCGCGAGATCGTGAAGAGCTTGAACCCCGGCGGGTAGGGCCAGCTGGGGGTCCCGCAAGGGAGAACGCCCATGGGAGAAGTGGTCATGAGCAGACTGAGCGCCGGATGGCAGCGACGGATCGCCGCGGCGGTGTTGTTCCTGGCGGCGGCGTTCGGCTGCAGGTCGTCCCAGCCGGCTCGCGTCGTCGACGCCCGTCCGGCGCCGGAGCAGGCGACGGTGGCGACCACCGCCCAGGCGCCGCCGGCTGCCGACGGCAAGGCCTCGGTGTCTCCGGCAGCGGTGACCGAGATCCGCGCCCTGGAGCTGCGGGAAGGGGCTCCCGACGTCTACGTCGACCTGGAGGCCAGCGCGCCGCTGGTCTGGACCAGCTTCCGGAATCCCGAGGGCAAGGTGGTGGTCGAGCTGCCCAACGCGGTGCCCTCGCCGCGCGTGCAGGACGTCAATCCCGATGACGGCCTGGTGTCGTCGGTCAAGGTGCAGCGCGAGAGCGAGGGCAGCCGCCCGATGACCCGCCTGACCATCTCGACCCGTCACGAGGTCGAGCACTCGGTGACCGCCGACGGCCTGCATCTCCAGATCCGCCTGCTGCCGCTCGAGACCCAGGCCAAGGCTGCCGCCAAGGAACCCGCCAAGGAACCCGCCAAGCCGAAGCTCGCCTTCGAGCCCGTGCCGGCGCCGCCGCCCGCGCCGCCGCCTGCGCAGGCTGCGGCGGCGCCTCAGGCCGCGCAGGGATCGCCGGCGCCGCCGGCCGCTCCCACCCCTCCGGCCGGCCAGCAGGCCGCCGGCCCGGCAGTCGCGCCGCCGGACCTTCCCGGCACGCCCGACCAACCGGCCGTGGCGCCGGCCCCCGGCGGCACTCCGGCCACCCGGCTGGAGTCGATCGAAGTGGTCCCGGGGGAGGGAGGCGGCACGGTGGTCCGGATCGCCGGCGACGGCGAGTTCCCGTACTCGACCTTCGCGCTGTCCGAGCCGAGCCGCTTCGTCGTCGACCTGCAGGGAGTGCTCAACCGCAGCCCGCGCTCGACCGTGACGGTCGCGAGCGCCGGCAGCGCCGTGCAGCGGGTGCGGGTCGCCCAGTTCAAGCCCGCACCGAAGGCCGTCGCGCGGGTGGTCTTCGATCTCAAGCAGAGCGTCGTGCCGCGCATCGAACGTTCGCCGCAGGCCCTGGTGGTCAGCTTCAGCTTCCAGGAGCAGCAGCCCGGCGGCGCGGCAGGCGCCGGCGGCGGCGTGGCACCCCTGCCTCCGGCATCGCCCTCGGCAGCCGCCTCTTCCACCTCCGCGAGCGGCGCCGCGAGCGCTCCCGCCGCGACCGCCGCCCCGGCGACTCCCAAGCGTCGCACCGGCTCGAGCCACGCCGCCAAGGCCTCGCAGGCGACGAGCGGGGCGGGTGCGACGGCCACGCCGGCGGCGACCGGCGCCTCGGAGCCCGCGGCGCCCGCCGCACCCGCCCCATCGGCGCCGGCCGCTGCTTCCCAGGCGCCGATGACCGCGCCGCCGCCCTCGGACCTGTCGCTGCGCTCGGCTCCGCCGGCGCCGGCCGCCGCGGCTCCCGTCCAGGTGGCCCAGGCGCGCCGCCCGGCGGTCGAGGTCGAGGACGCGCCGGCGGTGCCGGTCCGCAAGGGCTCGAGCAGCTCGCGGGCGGGCCTGCCGTCCGTCGCTCCGGGCGCCAATTCCCTGCAGCAGCCTCCAGCGGAGCTGGGCCGCAAGGCCTCGGAGACGACCAGCGAGAAGCTCGGCCGGGACGTCTCCGGCGAGCAGAAGACCTACACCGGCGAGCCGATCGATCTCAAGGTCACCAACGCCGACGTGACCGAGGTGCTGCGCACCTTCGCCCAGATCAGCGGCCTCAACATCGTCGTGCAGCCCGGCGTCACCGGCACGGTGACCGCCGAGCTCGAGAACGTGCCCTGGGACCAGGCTTTCGAGGAGGTCCTGAAGATCAACAACCTGGGCTACGAGCGCGAGGGCAACGTCATCCGCATCGCTCCCAACGACGTGCTGAAGCGGGAGGCCCAGGACCGCCAGCAGCTGGCGCAGGCGCGGGCGCTGGTCCTCCCGCTGCGCACGGTGATGCGGCGCCTCTCCTACGCCAGGGCCAACGACGTCGCCAACCTGCTGCGCAGCGGTTCCGCCGGGCTGCTCACCCAGCGCGGCAGCGTCATCGTCGACGACCGCACCAACACGCTGATCATCAAGGAGCTGCCCGACTTCCTGGACGCCGTGCTGGCGGTGGTGTCGAACCTCGACTCCCCCGAGCCGCAGGTGATGATCGAGGCCCGGATCATCGAGACCACGAAGGACTTCAACCGCGCCCTGGGCATCCAGTGGGGCTTCAACGCGATCGCCGATGCCGCCCACGGCAACACCACCGGACTGGTCTTCCCGAACAACATCAGCGCGGGCTCGCAGGGCGGCGCCAACGCTCCCGGCAACGTCAACCTGCTGACCGGATCGCAGAACGGCTCGCTCAAGATCGACCTCGGCAACGTCCTCAACACCTTCACCCTCGACCTGCAGCTGCAAGCGGCCGAGCACGAGGGCCTGCTCAACATCCTGTCGGCGCCGAAGGTGGCGACGCTCAACAACCAGCAGGCCTATATCCAGAGCGGCATCCAGATCCCGATCCAGACAATTGCCAACAACACGGTCACCACCCAGTACATCAATGCCACGCTGCGCCTGGAGGTCACGCCCCAGGTCACGGCCGAAGGCACGATCATCCTGGACATCAACATCTCCAAGAAGGAGCCGATCACCAGCCTCATCGTCGCCGGCGCCACGAACGCGCCGATCTCCACCAAGGACGCGAGGACGCGCCTGGTGGTGCGGGACGGCGGCACCGCGGTCATCGGCGGCATCTACAAGGTGACCACCAACGTCGCCGAGGACCGCGTCCCCGGCCTGGCGAACCTGCCGATCGTCGGCCACCTGTTCAAGAACCACTCGCGGGACGAGGCCAACGACGAGCTGTTGATCTTCATCACGCCCCGAGTCATCAAGATCTGAACCCGAGCGGAGCCTATGGCCGGCACCGAGCATGTGGAACACCTCGAGAACGTCGCGGAGCCCGATATGAGACCATTGAAGATCGTGAGACAGATCCTGAGCCTGGCCGTTCTCTCCGCCGTCATGCTCGTCGCCGGCAGCTGCCGCTCGCGCACCGACAGGACCGCCGGACCGGTGATCCTGACCTTCGGCACCATCACCGGCATCCCGACGGTGGTGTCGGTCAGCTCGGCCGACGCCGCCGGCGGCGTGACCATCGGGACCTTCACCCTGCAGAGCATCGTGAAGGACCCAAGCGTCACCGTTACCCCGGGGATCGAGGATCTCGAGGTCACCTCCTACCAGGTGATCTACAAGCGCAAGGACACCGGCACGCGCGTGCCGCCGCCGCTGGTGGCCGCACTGACGGTCGAGGTGCCGGTCAACAGCACCGGGGTCATCAACAACCTGCCGATCGTGCGGTCGGACCAGCTGCTGAGCGTGCCGCTCTCCGACCTGGCCAAGTTCGGCCAGGACACGGAGACGGGCACGGCGGTCATCGTCGTCGACGCCCAGATCACCTTCTTCGGGCAGACGCTGTCCGGTGATAGGGTCCAGTCCGGACCCGCCACCTTCACGCTCGAGTTCACGCCATGACTGCCGGTACTGCCGGAGCTGCCGGGACTGCCGGAACTGCCGCCAATTATCGCGACCGATGAGATCGAGGAGCCTGGGTATGAAACCGTCAAGGTCTGTTCACCTCTTGTTGATCGCAGCCGCACTCGCAGCCGCCGCCTGCTCGACGAAGTCGCCGACCGAGCCTAGCTCCCCGGTGCCGATCGGGCCCAAGGTCCCGCCGCCCGTGACGACCTTCATCCTCACCGTCACCGCCAATCCCAGCCACCTGACGATCGGCTCGACGACCGGCAGCAAGATCACCGTGCAGGCGGCCAACTCCCAGGACGGCACGCCGCCGCCGAACCTGACGCCGGTGACGCTGACCACGACCCTGGGTGAGTTCAACTCGATCGGCAGCTCCGTGCAGAGCGTCAACCTGCAGCTGGTCGGCGGGCGGGCCCAGGCCGTGCTGTTCCCGGGCACCAGCGCCGGGACGGCGACCGTGGGCGCCACCGGCACATCCTCGGTCGGCGTCTTCACCCCCGGCGCCGCGACCGTCGTCATCGGCTCGCCCGGCACCTTCTTCGTCAACTCGCTGGCGCCGAACACCGGCGACCCTGCCGGCGGCCTCGTCGTCACCATCTCCGGCGGCGGCTTCCAGGCGCCGGTCGGGGTGACGTTCGGCGGCAGCAGCGCCTCGGTCAAGTCGGTGTCGCAGAATGCCATCCAGGTCATCACCCCGCCGTCGGCCACGCCGGTGCCGGTCGGCACGACCCTCCAGGTGAGCGTCACGGTGACCAACAACATCGGCGGCCCGCTGACCGGTTCGGCGACCCTGAACAATGCCTTCACCTACGTGCCCGGCGGCGGCGGCATCCAGCAGCCGCAGGTCTTCTCGGTCAACCCCGCCTCGGGCACCAACGACGGCGGCACCCTGGTCACGATCGTCGGGGAGGGTTTCGTGGCGCCGGTCCAGGTTTTCTTCGGCTCCGGCGGCAGCGCCGCGAACTTCAACGGCATCGAGGCGACGGTGCAATCGGTGACCGCGACCCAGATCATCGTCGTCACGCCGCCCGCCCGCGGCCTCGGCCAGGACAACACCAACCAGCTGGTGAGCATCCTGGTCAAGAACACCGGCTCGGGGTTCGCCACCGTGGACCCGGCGGCTTTCAAGTTCGGGTCGAAGGTCATCCTCACCTCAATAGGGCCGAACCAGACGCGCTTCGACCAGCAGATCAAGGTCACCATCTTCGGCCAGGGCTTCGCGGACCCGGTGGCGGTCACTCTTGCCAGCCTCGCGGCCCAGGTGCTCTCGGTGAGCGGCACCGAGATCCAGGTGCTGTCCCCGCTGCCCCATGTGACCAGCTGCGCCAACATCACGGGCGCGGTGCAGGTCACCAACATCAACAATGGCGACACGGGCACCGGCCTGGCCTTCACGTACCTGGTGCCGAAGCCGGTGATCGGCAACGTCACGCCGAACGTTGGCGACGAGGTTGGCGGCATCAGCGTGACGGTCAACGGCCTGGGCTTCGATCCGGGATTCATGCAGGTCCTCTTCGGCACGTCCGCGGCGACGATCAACAGCTCCAGCGTGACCCAGCTGGTCGTGACCAACCCGCCGTTCACCGGGACATTCGCCGCCAACCCGTGCGTCTTGCCGGGTGGCATCCCGGGGACGAGGCTGGTACCGACCAGCGTGGACGTGGTGGTCAACGATGCTCTCACCGGGTGTACCAGCACGCTCACGGGCGGTTTCACCTACACTCCGGCCAACAACGAGTGCCAGCCAACCCAAACAGGTGCACCCAAGGCCTCCTTCACTTCAACCGTCGAGCACGGCGGCTTCACCGTCATCTTCAACGACACTTCAACCGGCTTCCCGACGAGCTGGGCCTGGACCTTCGGCGATGGCGGAACCAGCGCCATGGAGAACCCGGTCCACACCTACGCGGCGGTGCCGATGACCTACACCGTGACTCTCACCGCATGTAACCAGAACGGCTGCAACACGGTCAGCAACTTCGTGACGGTGCCCGGAACCTAGCTCCGGGCCCGCCTCTCGCCCCTCGCTCCCCCGGGGGCGGCCGCCCTGGACGGGTGGCCGCCCCCGTTCGTATACTGGGCACCATGAACGGCCGTACTACGAAGGCGCGATCCTTCCTCAGCTCTCCCGTGGCCACAGAGGCCCTGATCCTGGCCTCTCTCGCGGCGCTTCTCACCATGCTGGCCGTGTCCAGCTGCGGCAAGGCCAACCCGACCGCGCCCAGCGGCTCGACGCTTACCCTCAGGGTCAATCCGGTGACGATCCCCAACCCGAAGGGCTCGGCGACTGCCACCGCCATCCTGGACCGCCCCAACGGCACTCCGGATCCCGGTGCACAGGTGCAATTCAGCACCTCGCTCGGGACCATGAATCCCAGCGTGGTGAGGACCGACAGCGGCGGCCAGGCGAATTCGACGCTGACCGGCACCGGGCTGATCGGTACGGCGAAGGTGACCGCGTTCTCAGGGGCCGTGATGTCGACCGAGGTCGACGTGATGATCGGCCAGGTGGAGGCCTTGATCACCTTGCAGGCGACGCCCTCCACCATCGGACCGGACGGCGGCCCCATCCAGCTCTTGGCCCTGGTCAGAGACGCCCAGGGCAACCCGGTGCCGGACAGCCCGGTCAGCTTCTCCGCCCAGGCGGGGACCCTCCGCTCCCGTGGCAACTTCATCTTTACCGACCAGACTGGCGCCGCGCACGACGTCTTGACGGTTTCCCCTACCGACTTGACCAACCAGACCGGCAGCAGTTTCAACATCAGTGTGCAGGGGAGCACGGGTGCGGCGCAAACGTTCGCCGAGAACATCGCCCGCGCGCCGGTGGCGAGCTTCACCGCGACGGTGACCAACGGTAACCTCGCGGTGTCGTTCACCGACACCTCCACCAACCATCCGACCAGCTGGAAGTGGAACTTTGGCGATACGAGCTCCGCCTCGAATACCAGCACGGCGGAGAACCCGGAGCATACTTTCAGCGCTCCCGGGACCTATACCGTGACGCTCACCGCGACCAATGCCGTCGGTTTCGGCATGACCGCCCAGGCCGTGACGGTCACGGGACCGCCCTAGAGACCAACCAGGTGCGGCTCGCGGTGGCCCGTCCCATGCCGGGCCGCCGCGAGCCCATGCAGCTCGGCGCGGCGTAACTACTGGTCGCCATTGAGGGAAGGGGCCCGTCGGCCCGGCCCTGGCCTGCTATAATGCAGCCCGCATGGCCGACGGCTTCCCGGATCGCCTCACCCAGCTGCGTGCGCGCTGGCAGGGCGATCCTTCGTCGCGGGTGTTCCTGCAGCTCGCCGAAGAGTACCGGCACCTCGGCCGGGTTCAGGACGCCTTGCAGGTGTTGGAGACCGGCCTCAAGGAACATCCCGGGTATCTCTCGGCGCTGGTGGCCAAGGGACGCTGCCTGCTGGAGCTGGGCGACGCCGGGGAGGCGCGCGGGGTGCTCGAGCGCGTGGTCCAGCAGGACGCGACGCAGATGGTGGCGAACAAGTTGCTCGTCCGGGCCTACCTCGAGACCGGCGAGCCCGAGCGCGCTGGCCAGCGGCTCGATCTCTACAGCCTGCTGAACGACAGCGACCCGGAGATCGCCGAGCTGCGCCAGCGGGTGGTCGCGATGAGCCGTCCTCCCCGAGCGCCGGATGGGCCGCGCCCGGAGGAGCCGGCAGAGAGGTCGCGCATGGATCCAACCGGAGCCCCGGGTAGGGAAGCCCCGGGTAGGGGCGATGTCCCAGCCGCCGAGATAGTTCCCGCCGGGCAGGCCGTACCACCGATTGCCGAGGTGTTCGACCTCGGACCGGCGGCGCCGGCCCGCACCTTTGCCACCGGGGACGACGTTTTCGGACTCGGAGCGCCGCCCTCCGTCCATGCGGAGGCCGCCGTCCACGTTGCGGTGCCGACACCAGCTCTTGGTGCGCATGGCGACGGCAACGGCGCCGAGCCGTTCCCGGACCAGGCGCCCGAGCACAGCCGCAGCCTGTACCTGGCAGGCTTCGCGGCGGAACGCATCTTCTGGTTCGACGAGGCCGCCGAGGAGCCGGTCCCGGCCGCCATTGCCCCGCCGGCCGCCGAGGAGCCGGTTCCCGCCGCGACCGTCACCCTGGCGGAGCTCTACCTCCGCCAGGGGCACACGGAGGAGGCGGAGCGGATCTTCGGCGACATCGTGCAGCGGGAGCCCGGCAACGCCGCCGCGCGCGAGGGCCTGGCCCGGCTGACCGGCACCGGCGCTCGCCCCGTTGCCTGGCAGGAGCGCCTCGACGCCGGCCAGCTGCTCGCCGGCCTGAACGATCCGCAGGCCTCGCCCATGGCGCGCAGGGCCTACCTCTTGCAGAGCTACCTGGCACGCCTGCGGCCCAGGAGATCCCATGTTCCTTGAGCAGCTGAGCCGCATCAGCGACCGGATCGGCGGGGTCCTGGCGCTGTCGCTGGTGGCCAAGGACGGCATCCCGGTCGAGTCGGTGAGCTCGGATCCCGACCTGGACATCGAGGTGCTGGCCGCGGAGCTCGTCTCCCAGGCGCGCTCGATCGGCGACAACCACCGCGACCTGGCGGTCGGCGAGGTGCAGCAGCTGTCGGTGGTCACCGACCGCCTGACCCTGATCGTCAGCGCGGTGACCCGCGAGTACTACCTGCTCCTGGTGCTGGGTCCCGACGGCAACTACGGCCGCGCGCGCTTCGAGCTGCGGCGGGCCCGGTTGGCGCTGGAACAGGATTTGATCTGAGGCGGAGGGGGATTCTTTGCTGACATTCGAGCAGATGAAGGAGCTGGTTGAGCTGGTGGCTCGACACCGCCTGAGCGGGCTCGAGGTCGAGCGTTCCGGCTTCCGGCTCAAGATCGACGGCTTCCAGGCAGCTGCCGCGCCGGCCGCCCAGGCCGCGGCGCCGGCACAGGTCACGACGGCGCCGCGCGGCGCGGCGTCGCCGCCGGCGGCCGCGCTGGCTCCAGGCATCGCGGGCCTGGCGGTCCTCGCCGGTCCGGGAGGCGACCCGGGCGGGGCCTCGCCGCTGCCGCTGTCGCCGCTGGCCACCGCCGCGCCGCCCCCCGGCCTGCCCGTCCACGCCGGCGACATCGCCGCGCCGCCGCCGGGAGCTGCCGGCGCGGCCAGCGGATCGGGATTGCACATCCTCAACTCGCCCATCGTCGGCACCTTCTACCGCGCCCCCTCGCCGGACGCGGCCCCCTTCGTCGAGATCGGGTCGCGCGTGCGCAAGGCCCAGGTCCTCTGCATCATCGAGGCGATGAAGCTGATGAACGAGATCGAGTGCGACGTCGACGGCGTGATCGCCGAGATCTATCCCCAGAACGCCCAGGCTGTCGAGTTCGGAGAGCCGCTGTTCGCGATCCGGATCTCCGGGTAGGGCTCGCACGGGCCGAGCCTCCCACCGCGCCCCGCCGCCGCCCGACGTCCCGGCATGTTCAAGAAGATCCTCATCGCCAACCGCGGCGAGATCGCCCTGCGGATCATCCAGGCATGCCGCGAGCTCGGCATCCATACCGTCGCGGTGTGCTCGACCGCCGACCGCGACAGCCTGCACGTCACCTATGCCGACGAGGACGTGTGCATCGGCCCGCCCCCCTCGGCGGCCAGCTACCTGAACATCTCGAGCATCATCTCGGCGGCCGAGATCACCGGCGCCGACGCCGTCCACCCCGGGTACGGCTTCCTGGCCGAGAACGCCCACTTCGCCGAGGTGGTCGAGGAGTGCAAGCTCGGCTGGATCGGGCCGCGCCCGGGAGTGATCCGCGCCATGGGCGACAAGGCCCAGGCCCGCCAGGCGGCGACCGCCGCCGGTGTGCCGGTGCTGCCGGGCAGCCGCGAGCCGCTCGCCGACGCCGAGGAGGCGCGGCGGCTGGCCGGCGAGGTCGGCTACCCGGTCATCCTCAAGGCGGCGGCCGGCGGCGGCGGCCGCGGCATGCGCATCGTCGCGGTCGAGAGCGAGATCGAGGGCCAGTTCGGGACTGCCGGCGAGGAAGCGCAGAAGGCGTTCGGCGACGGCCGGATCTATCTCGAGAAGTACCTGGTCGAGCCCCGGCACATCGAGTTCCAGGTCTTCGGCGACCTCCACGGCAAGGTGATCCACCTCGGCGAGCGCGAGTGCTCGATCCAGCGCCGGCATCAGAAGCTGATCGAGGAGTCGCCTTCGCCGGTGCTGACTCCCGGGCTGCGCGAGGAGATGGGTGCCGCGGCGGTGCGTCTTTGCGAGGCGGTGGGCTACGAGAACGCCGGCACCATCGAGTTCCTGCTCGACGCCGACGGCTCCTATTACTTCATGGAGATGAACACCCGCATCCAGGTCGAGCACCCGGTGACCGAGATGGTGACCGGCATCGACCTGGTGAAGCTGCAGATCCAGCTGGCGGCCGGCCAGCCGCTCACCCTGCCCAGCGGCCTGCACCCGCGCGGCCACGCCATCGAGTGCCGCATCAACGCCGAGCATCCCGACACCTTCGTGCCCAGCCCGGGCAAGCTCAAGACGTTCCACCCGCCGGGCGGACCCGGCACGCGGGTCGACACCCACGCCTACGAGGATTACGTCATCCCGCCCTACTACGACTCGCTGGTGGCCAAGCTCATCGTCCACGACCGCACGCGCGCCGAGGCCCTCGCCCGCATGTCGCGCGCGCTCGATTTCTTCGTGGTGGAAGGGATCCACACCTCGATCCCCCTGCACAAGCGGATCCTGCGCGACCCGGAGTTCATGGCCGGCAGGATGTCGACGCGCTTCCTCGAAGGCTTCCTCCTGCGGCAAGCGCAGGCCGGATGAGCGCGCGGCACGCAGGGGCGGCCGCCCGGGGTGGCAGCGGCGGCCGGCCTCGCCCCGATCTGGGTTCGCTGTACGCCATCGCCGACGCCGAGGCGCTGGCGCCGCTGCCGGTGCCGAGCGCGGTGGCGGCCATGGCGGAGGCCGGGGTGCGCACCATCCAGCTCCGCGCCAAGCGCTGGAGCGGCCGGCAATGGTACGAGGGAGTCGAAGCCAGCTGCCGCGCGCTGGAAGGGAGCCGCGCCGCGCTCTGGCTGGACGACCGCGCCGATCTTGCCGCCCTGTTCGCGGCGGCCGGCGTCCGCGGCCTGCACCTCGGGCAGCGCGACCTGCCGCCGGCGGCGGCGCGGCCGGTGATCGGCGATTCGCTTTGGATCGGCATGTCCACGCATAATGAGCGCCAGCTCGTCGCCGCGGATGCCGATCCCGAGGTGGATCTGATCGCGGTCGGACCGGTCTTCCCGACCACCGGCAAGACCTCGTCCGGCCCGGAGGCGGCGCTCGCGCCGCCCGATCCAGCCATCGGCCTCGACTTCGTTCGCTGGGCGCGCGCCAGGACCGCCAAGCCGCTGGTGGCGATCGGCGGCATCGACGCCAGGCGGGTGGCCGCGGTGCTCGCGGCCGGCGCCGATGCCGCGGTGGCGCTCGGCGCCGTGTGCCGCGGCGACGTGCGCGAGAACTGCCTCCGCCTCCTCGCCGCGGCGGCGTCCGCGGGGGAGTAGGTTGGCAGGAGCGATGCACATCTTTCTGACCGGCTTCATGGGCGCCGGCAAGACCACGGTCGGCGAGCGCCTGGCGGCGTTGCTCGAGCTGCCCTTCGTCGACCTGGACGAGGAGATCGAGCGGCGGGCGGGGAGCACGGTGCGGGAGCTCGTCGAGAGCCATGGCGAGCCGTGGTTCCGGCGGCTGGAGCTCGAGGCGCTGCAGGCGGTGCTGGGAAGGGGTGACTCGGTGATCGCCACCGGTGGCGGGACCCCGACCTCGGAGCTCGGCGCGCGGCTGATCCGGGAAGCCGGGCTGTCCGTGTGGCTGAACCCGTCGTTCGCCACCATCGTCGACCGCATCGGCACGCTGGGCAAGGCGGACCGCCCGCTCTTCCGCGAGGAGGCGCAGGTCCTGGCGCTGTATCGCGAGCGGCTGCCCGCCTACCGCAAGGCGGACGTGGCGGTCGACGTGAGCCCGCTCGAGGCGCCGGAGGAGATCGCGGCGAGGATCGCCTTGCTGCTGCGGGAGCGACGGTGCGCTATCTGATCCTGTCCGACATGCACGCCAACTGGGAGGCCTTCGAGGTCATCCTGCGGCGGGCGCGGCGCAAGCGCTTCGACACGGTCCTGGTGCTCGGCGACCTGGTCGGCTACGGCGCGGCGCCGAACCAGGTCGTCGAGGCGGTGCGCCGGATGGCGCCGCGCCTGATCGTGGTGCGCGGCAACCATGACAAGGTGGCCGCCGGCCTCGATCCGGGTACCAATTTCAACCAGACGGCCCTGGCCGCGGCGCAGTGGACCGCCGAACGCCTCACCAGCGCCAACCTACGCTACGTGCGGGAGCTGCCGGAAGGCCCCGTCGAGGTGGCCCCCGGCCTCGCGATCTGCCACGGCTCCCCCCTGGACGAGGACACCTACGTCTTCTCGGACATCGACGCCTTCGAGATCTTCTCCTCCTTCAACACGCCGGTGACCTTCTTCGGGCACACCCATATCCCGTCGCTGTTCTCCCTGGAGGGGCGGCGGCTGGGGGTGACGGCGCTGCGCGGCGCCAGCGGCACCATCCAGCTCGATCCGGAAGGCCGCTACCTCATCAACCCGGGATCGATCGGCCAGCCGCGCGACCGCGACCCCCGCGCCTCGTACATGACGTACGACAGCCAGCGCCGCCTCGTCCGCTGGTACCGCCTGCCCTATCCCGTCCTCGCCGCGCAGAAGCGCATCCTCAAGGCCGGCCTCCCCCACGCGCTGGCCGACCGCCTGGCGATCGGCGCCTGAGCGCGATCGGCGCCTGAGAGGTTCCCCGGGCGCCGGCGGGGTCCGCGGGGCGGGCTACGGCAGCTTGCCGATCGCGTCGAGCGTGCGGACCTGGCGGACGCGGTTGACGGCCGCGAGGATGCCGCCGGCGAGCACCACGTAGAGGCCTCCCCAGACCAGGGAGATGAGCGGCTTGGTGGTGACGTCGAGCGCCAGGTGCCCCGGGTTGGCGGCGCCGCCGAGGTCGAGGCGCACCTTGCCGGAGGAGGCGTTGATGCCGGCGATCCTGACCGCGCCGCCGCCGGGGAGCCGTAGCGGCGGCGTGTCGACGCGCCCGTCCGCGGGATTCAGGCGGTAGAGCGGCCGCACGCCGTCGGTCCTGCCGTCCCGCGTCACCTCGAGCACCGCGCCGACGGTGACGGTGCGGCCCGCCTGCATCGCCACCATGGCATTGCCTTCCGCCTGCAGATCGAAGCGCACGAAGCGCACCCGCGTGTCGCCGATGGCGCCGGATTCGCCCTGGGCGAGCTCCAGGAAGGGCTGGCCGGGGTCGTACTCGAGCGGCGACACGTAGAGATCCAGCAGCGCGAAGTTGCGGATGTCGGGGTTGACCATCAGCTGGCGGGTGCGGCGGTTGAGGAACATCTTCGGGTAGACCTTGAAGCGCTCGCCGTGGCGCGCCACCTCGACCTCCATGGCTTCCTTACTACGTCCCTGGCTGGGAATGAAGCGGAGAAAGGTCAGGGTCGTGTCCGTGTCGCCCACGCGCTGCGGCACCCCCTGGGTCAGCGTAACCTTCGTGCTGTGGTCGTAGCCGGCGGAGGCCAGGATGCCGAGGAGGATGATGCCGACGCCGACGTGCGCCAGGTAGCCGCCGGCCCCCGAGAGGCCGCGGCCGAACGCCTTGATCCGGGCGAGGCGGGCGACATTGCCTCCCGTCCCCGCCGGCGCGCCGCTACCGGCCAGCGCCTTGTCCAGGACCTTCTGCAGGTTGCTCGCGAGGGCCATCGCGGCCAGGAAGACGAAGAGCAGGTGCAGCGCGTTGTGGACCTGCCAGATCGCGGCGGCCACGGTCAGGGCGGCCGAGAAGGCGGCGGGCCACAGCAGCTTCCGGGCGACGACGCGCGCCGCCTCGCCGCGCCAGGTGAGATAGGGCACCAGGGCGAGCAGCCAGGCGACCAGCAGCGCGATCGGCAGGTTGACCCGGTTGTAGAAAGACGGACCGACCTGGCCCGGGGTCTTCATGAAGCGGGTGAGCAGCGGCGCGGAGGTGCCGGCGAGGATCACCAGCGCCGCGACCAGCAGGGTGATGGTGGCCAGCACCATGAAGGTGCCGCGCGACAGCACCGGGTCCTCGTTGGGCCGGGTCGGCACCTGTCGGAGCCGGGTCGCCAGCAGGAAGCCGGAGAGCAGCAGGAAGGTGCCCAGGATGCCGACCAGCCATCCCGACAGGCCGAGGTCGACGAAGCTGTGCACCGAGAAGTCGGCGAGCACCCCGGAGCGAGTGAGGAAGGTGCCGTACAGCACCGACATGAACATCAGCGTGGCGAGCACGTAATTGGCGCGGCGGTAGCGGCCGCGGGTGCGTTCCATGTGCAGGCCATGGATCAGCACGGTGCCGAAGAGGAACGGGATGAACGAGGCGTTCTCGACCGGGTCCCACCCCCAGTAGCCGCCCCAGCCGAGAGTCTTGTAGGCCCAGTAGCCGCCCATCAGGATGGCGGTGCCGAGCACCAGGAAGCCGCCCAGCGCCCAGGGGAAGGCCCGCGCCGCCCAGCCGTCGAAGCGCCGCGTCCAGAGCGACGCCATGGCGAAGGAGAAGGGGATCGCGGAGAGGGCGAAGCCGACGAACATGATCGGCGGGTGGATCACCATCCAGTCGTCCTGCAGCAGCGGGTTCAAGCCCTGGCCGTCGAGCGGCGCGTCGAGGCGCATGGCGAACGGGCTCTGGCGCACCAGGATGAACACCAGGCCGAGCAAGGTCAGCAGGTAGACGCCCATCACCGCCGGCTCGGACTTGCCGGCGGTCCGCTGCAGCAGCAGGCCGAGCAGCGAGCCCCACACCAGCCAGATCATGAAGCTGCCCTGCTGGCCGGCCCAGAAGGCGGCGAACTGGTAGTGCATCGGCAGATCGAGGCCGGAGTAATGGAAGACGTAGTCGATGCGGAAGTCGCGCTGCGTGAGCAGCAGGATGAGCAGCAGCGCGGCGAGGCCCACCGACGAGGCGAAGAAGACGTAGGCGCGGCGGGCGAAGACGAGCCCCGTCGCGTCGCCGCGCAGCACCATCGAGTAGCCCCAGAGGCAGGACAGCGCGAACGCCAGCGCGCACCACAGCGCCAGGGCGCCCGGCAGGTAGAGGTGCATCAGGTAGTCCAAGGCCGGTCTCCTTCGCGGATGCGCTGCGCCGGAAGTCAGTGGCGGTCGGCGGCGGTCGGCGGCGATCGACGCCGGTCTGGCGCCGGTCTGCCGCCCGGTCGGCGCCGATCAGCTGTAGGTCTTCTCGACCTCGGTGCCCTGGTACTTGCTCGGGCACTTGACCAGCAGCTTGTTGGCCGCGAACTCCTTGGCCCGCGGGTCGTAACGGCCGATGGCGACGATGCTGATGGCGTCCTCGAAGTTGGCGGGACGCAGGCCGTGGTAGCGCACGCGCACCAGGTCCTGGGACTTGGGGTCGCGCAGGGTGAAGAGCAGGGAGCCGTTGGCCATCTCGTAGGCGGAGGATCCCTTCTGCAGCGCCCCGGCGACCTGCACCACGCGGTCGGCGGCGCGCGCCTCCGGGTAACTCACGTAGGGCGTCAGGGTGTCGCGGAAGGAGGCCAGCGAGAAGCCGGCGAACGCCAGCAGCACCAGCCCGCCGATCAGGTAGAGACGGCGATTCATGGTTCTCTCTCCAGGGCCGGCGCTTCCTGCGACGCCTCGAGCGCGCGCACCTGGCGGTGCAGGCGCCGGAGGTACAGGAAGAGCCCGGTCCAGATGATCAGGTTGACCACCATCACCCACTCGATGCCGCCGCTGACCTGCATGCAGTGCCTCCAGCCTCTCCGGGTATCTCTCCGTGTGGATCTACTAGTTACCAGTGCGTTGCGAGGCCGTGGCCGGGTCAGCGCCGGCCGTGGGCATCGTGGGCTCACCCAGGTGCGGCGCCGACGGCCCCGTGGCACGCGCGCTGCCCGCCGATGGGGCGCCGGCGGCGGCGGCTTCCAGCGCCCGGTCGGCGACGGCCAGCACCCGGGTGCGCAGGTCGTGCAGCCAGAAGAAGAGCGCCATGAAGCCCGCGCCGCTCGCCAGCAGCACCTGCAGCATGCGCGGGTCCATCTCGACGCGGCCGCGGGCGTTGATCACCGGTTCGGGGTGCAGCGAGAAGGTGATGCGCGGCACCACGAAGAAGAAGAACGGCGTCACCACCAGGCCGAGCGCCGCGTACGCCGCCGCCAGCCGGGCGCGCTTCTCGGCGTCCTCCACCGCGTCCCGCAACGCCAGGTAGGCGCCGTTGAAGATCAGCGCCATCACGATCGAGGTCTGCCGCGGGTCCCAGTTCCAGTAGGCGCCCCACATGATGCGCGACCAGACGGCCCCGGTGACCGTCGCGAGCACGCCGAACAGCAACCCGAGCTCGATCGCCGCGCGCGCGGCGCGGTCGTGCCGCGGGTCCCGCGGCGAGCCCTGCGAGCGCCCCCCGAACAGGTAGCGCAGGCTGTAGACGCCCGCGGTGATGAACGCCGTGAACGCCGCCCAGGCCATCGGCACGTGGAAGAACAGGATGCGGCTGGACTGGCCGATGAACTTCGCGGCCAGCGGCGCGTACTCGAAGGCGCCGACGATCACGGCCGCCAGCCACAGCCAGAGAAGCCAGGAGGCGGCGACGGCAGTCCTGTTCTTCATGGGTTCCATACGACCGGAAACAGCATCAAGCCCGCGGTGGTGACCGCTCCATCATAAAGCAGAAGCTGCATCAAGGCTACCCCGGCCTCTCCCAGTCCTGATTGTCCCCCTTGCCCGGGAGGCCCGCCGCCGGCGAAGGCGCCGCGGGTCAGCTCGACGGCCAGCAGCAGCAGCGGCAGCAGCACCGGGAAGGATAGCACCGCGAAGAGGGTGCCCTTGCCGCGCGCCTGGGCGATGATCGCCGCCACCAGCGTGCTGCCCGCGGCGAGGCCGAAGCCGCCGGCCGCGAGGGTGGCGATCAGCAGGCCCGGGCGCGCCACGTCGAGGTTCATGACCGCCAGGAAGAGCGGCGCCACCAGCGCCTCGAGGGCGGCCAGCAGGGTGAGGGCATAGGCTAGCTTGCCGCAGAACAGCGCCGACGGCGTCGCGGCCAGGCGCAGGGCGGTGGCGGTCTGGGTCTCCTCCTCGTGGACGAAGGAGCGCGGCAGGCCGGCGGCGGCGGCGAAGAGCAGGATGAGCCAGAGCAGCACCGGCAGCGTCTCGCTGCTCCTGCCGGGCGCGGCCCCCAGCGGGCCGAGGCTGGCGCTCACCACGACCAGGGTGTTGACGGCGAAGAGAGCGAGGGTGTTGAGGGCGTAGCGGGTGCGGATCTCGCTCCGCCACTCCTTCGCGAACACCGCCGCCGCCTCACGCACCCAGGTCGAGGCTGGCCGCGACGCTGACGGCCCTGCCGACGCTGCCGACGCTGCCGACGCTGCCGACGCTGCCGACGCTGCCGACTCTGCCGACACCCCAGCTGCCTCACGCACCAAGGTCGAGGTTGCCCGCGACCCTGCCGATCTCCAGGGGCACGGGGTTGGCGACGACGGCCAGGCCGGGGGCGCCGGCGGCGGCGGCGGTGGCGGCGGTGGCGGGGGAGGGCGCGAGGTGCTCGGCCAGCAGGCCGCGGGCGATCGCCACCCCGGCCGCGTCGAGGTTCTGGAAGGGCTCGTCGAGTAGCAGCAGGCGCGGCCGGTGGAGCAGCGCCCAGGCCCAGCGGAGGCGCTGCCGCATGCCCGACGACAGCGCCGCAGCGGGGCGGTCGGGAGGCAGCTCGAGGCGCCGCAGCAGCTCGTCGCCGCGCTCGCGCCCGATGCCGCGCAGGCGGGAGAAGAAGACCAGGTTCTCGGCCGCCGTCAGCTCGCCGTAGAAGGCGAGGTCGGGCGCCACCAGGCCGACGCGGCGGCGGCGGGAGGCGGCGTCCAGGGGCGTGCCGTCCTCGCTGTAGTCGATGGTCCCCGAGTCCGGCGCCAGCAGGCCGGCGAGGCAGCGCAGCAGGGTGCTCTTGCCGGAGCCGTTGCGGCCGGTCACCAGCAGGACCTCGCCCGCCGCCACCGACGCGGAGACCCCCCCGAGGACCGCCAGGCGGCCGAAGCGCCGGCGCACCTGGGCGAAGCTCAAGGCCGGGGGCATGGGCTGCGAGTATAACCTTGCCGCCCGGACGCCCCCCTGGCGGGCCGGTGTAGCATGGCTGGCGATGCGCGGCCGATTGTCCCCCCGACCCTCCGTTGGCTCTCGCTCTCTCTGTCGCTCTCGCCGTGGCGGCTCCTCGGCCCGAGGGGTCGTCGATGCCCTTGCGGTCCCTGGTACCGGTGCGCGGCTCGGCGGCCTCCTGGCTCGCATCCTGCGGGTTGGCGTCGTCCTGGCGGCGTTCGGAGCAGTCCTGGCCGGGGTGGTTGCCTCCCTTCCGGCGGCAATGGCGGCAGCGGCGACCGCCGGCGGCGTCGGCGTCGACGCCAGCGCGGCGCCTCCCGATCTGCCGGTGATGCGGCCGCCCGACCTCGAGCTGCGGGCGATGCTGCTGCTGGTCGCGGAGCGGCGGGTCTACGAGCCGCTGACGGTGATGCAGGCGCTCAAGGCCGGCCCGGAGACCCGGGCCGAGCTGGCCGCGGCGCTGGGCCGCATCCCGGGGCAGGAGGCAGGGTCGGTGCTCGCCGGGCTGCTGATCGACGACCAGGCGGAGGTGCGCCGTGCGGCGGCCTTCAGCCTAGGCCTGCACGGCGACACCGCGGCGCGGCCGGCACTGCGCCAGGCGATGCTCGACCCTGACCGCGAGACCGGGTCCCTGGCCGTCGAGGCGCTGGGGCGGCTCGCGACACCCCTAGTCGAGGTGGCCGAGCAGCTGCTGAAGCTGCCCGAGGAGGAGCGTTGGCCGCGGCTGCTGCCGTACCTGTTCCGCTTCAAGGACGAGGCGCTGGTGCCCCTCGCCGAGCACGGCCTCGGCCTCCCCGACCCGGAGCTTCACCGCTGGTCGGCCTACGCCCTGGCGCGCGATCCTCTGCCCGCCGCTGCGCCGCTGCTGCGGCGGCTGACCGGCGATCCCGATCCGCTGGTGCGGGCCTGGGCGGCGCGAGGCCTCGGCCGGGTGGGCGGCGGAAGTGAGGACCTGGCCGCCCTGGCCCCACTGCTGACCGACGCTGCGAATGGGCCGGTCGTGGAGGCCCTGCGGGCGGGCGCGGCGCTGGTCGCCGGCGGCAAGGCGCCGGCAGCGCCCGCCTGGCGCCCTCGCCTGCTGGCGCTGCTCTCCGATCCGCGCGCCGGGGTGAGAGTGACGGCGCTCGACGCGGCGGCAGCGTGGTTGCCGGACGCTGATCTCGGGGCCGCCCTCGCGGCGCGGGCTGGAGCGGCGGTGGAGGCCCCGAAGGGGGCGGCGCTGTCAGCACCGTTGGTGCCGCTCGCACAGACGATCGAGCGTGGCACCGCACTGGTCGCCCTGGCTCGCGGCCGTGACTCGCGCGCCGCGGCGCTCGTCGCGGCCGCGGCAACGTCGCCGGAGCCGCGGCTGCGGGCGCGGGCGGCGGAAGCCGCGGGCTTGCTCGGGGAGAACGAGCTGCTCGGCCGGCTGGCCGCCGACCCGAGCTCGCTGGTGCGCGAGGCGGCGCTCGCTGCCCGGCTGCTGCCGGCGCCCGCGCCGAGCCCGGCGTCGTCGTCTGGTGGGGCAGCAGGCGCGGCCGGGAAAGCCGGCAAGGTCGGCACCGTCCAGGCTCCCGCCGCAAACAATGCCACCACGCCCGCCGCCCAGGCGGCCGCCGCGGCCCTGTCCGATCCCGACGAAGGGGTGCGGACCGTAGCCACCGACTGGCTCGCCGACCATCCGGTCGTACCGCTCGCCAACCTCGCCGGCGCCCTGACCGCCGCGCTGCGCGACGAGTCGATCGAGTCGCCGCTCGGCGTCATCAAAGCGCTGATCGCCCGCGGAGACGCCGAGCCGCGCGAGCGCGGCGCCGTCGTCGAGCTGCTAGAGCGTGTAGGACGCCAGCCCAGCTACGCGTTACGCCGAGAAGCGGCCGCCGGGCTGATCCGCCTCGGCCGGCCGGCGCCGGCGCTGGGCCCGGCGCCGAGCCTCGAGGCAGGAGCCGGCGGCGACCAGCTCCGGTCTTACCGCGAGATCGTCGAACGGACCCGCCGCCCGCGGACCGTGGAAGTGCGCACCAACCGCGGTGTGTTCCGCCTGCGTCTCGACTGCCCCCGCGCGCCGCGCACCTGCCTCAACCTCCTCGACCTCGCCGCCCAGCACTTCTACGACGGCCTCCTCTTCCACCGCGTCGTCCCCGACTTCGTGATCCAGGCCGGCGACCCCCGCGGCGACGGCTACGGCGGCCCCGGCTACGTCCTCGGCGACGAGATCAACCGTCTCCGCTACCGCCGCGGCACCCTCGGCATGGCCCTGGCAGGCCCCGACACCGGCGGCAGCCAGTTCTTCATCACCCTCTCCCCTCAGCCCCACCTCGACGGCGGCTACACCGCCTTCGGCGAGGTGATCGCGGGAGCCGAAGTCCTGGACGCCATCCAGGCAGGAGACAGGATCGAGAGCATCGCAGAGGTGCGCTGAGCCCTGGTTGGGCGTCGGAGGGCGGCTCGAAGCTCCTGCTGAAAGCGGAGCACGGCTGAAGATTACTCCCGGTCCTTGGCCAATGGCGGCCGCCGCCCAAGAAGCCACTCGAGAGACCGGGTATCGGGCAATGTCGGAAGTTGTAAAGCGTCACCCTGGCGACTGGCGCACCATCAGACTGGCACTTCCGATAGTGCCCTCTAAAGCATCTACTTGACGCCTCCTCTGCGGGAGGCTACCATCGCCCGGTTGCCAACTCTCAGGAGGGCAGTGCTCATGGACCGTACGCTGAGCGTCGCGGAACGGCAAAAATTCAGCCGTTACCACAGCAGAATCACTCCCTTCGTGCAGAACGTCCTCTGCGCGGACCACATCGACCTCCGCCATTATATTCCAGGCAGCCGCAGGATTGAGTACTATCCCTCTCGCTTCCAGACCTTCGCGCTCGAAATCGAGGACTATGTCGACGACCCTGAAGAGCCGCATAGCTACGAAGAAGCCCTATACCGGCGGCTCGTGAGCCCGACTGGCCCCAATCTCTTGGTCCTCATTGGCGGTTTGGGCGCGGGGAAATCGACGACTGTGAGATATATGGAGGATCTTTTGGCCCAGCACCAAGACGAGATAAGAACTGTTTTTCCTTGTTCATGTACACCAACCTGCCTGCGCCGTCCGATAAAGATCGACAACCTGGACGTTCGCCGCAAGACACCACTCAAACAGCTTCAGACGGGGATCTTACGAGCCATACGCTTTCAAATATACAATAGACTTATCGAGGAATGGCTAGTACGAAACTCTATTTCACCTGAAATCGTGAGCACGCTAGACCCTACAGAATATAAGGTGCTTCGTCGCCTCTTGATTGTGAATGACATCAGCGCCTACGCAGATGAGGAGCGTGGAGGCTTCTATCCAGTTAACGTTCATAGTGACGATCTGGCGCTCGACAAACCGCTCCTCAAGACAACTGTGAGCATTGAGGCAATAGCAGGAATCGTGGACAGGTTTCGGCGACCAGCCAATCGCATAACCGATCCACTCTTGGCCTACACTAGTGACCCTGAGCAGGCTCTCGAGTTCACCTCGGTGGTGATAGGCTTCTATCTCTCTCGCTGCTCTTTTGTTCATCCCAATAATCTCCTAATCATTGATAATCTAGATCACCTTCTCACAAAATACATCGAGGAGATAGTCCAACAGATGCATTCGATAGTCGCTAGAAACAAAGGCATGAGAGTTCTCATTCCCTTACGCCCGAGTTCAATCGTGCCACATGGCTTCGTGCACGATGTAAACTATATGTATCATTATGGTCCAGACTGCTTCGAAATGATATTAGATCGCGTACAGCGAGGCGTGCTCTCCCGAAGTTGTGATGAATTAACACATGACGCCTACTTCCCGCCGAGATCAGCCGATGATGAGCTCAAGATATTTCTGATCGTAATTTATATCTATGCGGTTATATCGTCCACGGGCATGCGCTTTCGGAAAAACAAAAAGCGTGCGGCCGAACATGTCGCAGATGATCATCACTGGTTGAAACACCTGCATCTGGGAGAAAGAACTGTTCGCAACCTTAGCCAAACACTAGATGCCTTGGTGGGAACGTCTGCGCGTTACGCGATTACACAATTTCGGCGCTATCTCTCAAGTAGCTATCACGAGCCTTGGCTTCTTCGCGATATCCTACATAGGGGAGTCACAAGCGGAGCGCTGACACGCATGCGGCTCCACTACAATTTTCTTATAGTCACAATCCTTGGCGATTGGGAAAGAGAGGGCGATAGGACTAGGTTAGCCAATCTGTACAAAGCTACGACATCGTCAGCGAACCCTGGATGGCCGAGCCTTATCAAGCTCAGAATACTGACATTGCTAAGTCACAGCGAGCGCGTCCTCGTTGCGCAGGTTCTTGATGATTTGGCGCAATTTGGCATACCAGCCGAGCGGGCCATAGAATCTCTCAACTACCTCAGCGATAAGTACCGACTGTTATTGTGGTTTAGTAGTAATTCCAACCTCGCTATTCGAGCGGAAGATCTTAAGCAATATGTGGTAATCGCAGAGCACGGCCTTGGCTATCTTTATAATGTAGCTGGTGATTTCGAGTACATTTGGTTTTGCGCCCGTCAAGTACCTCGCACAACCGTGCCTCTATCGGAATGGGCATTTCACAATCGGTTGGACGAATATTTCAGGATCGTAACTGCTCTTGGTAATACCGAATGGAAGCAGCTTGCCTTTCGCTATTGCTCCTCGACAACTCTTGTGATGCGCACTGAAAAAGTAGACAAGGGCGAGTTGCTTACATTGTGGCTGCTCTTGTCCTCATTGGAGCGGGCATTGGGCGCATCAGAATATGTTCTAAGACAGGGACGCAGTGGTGAGCTTCGGGAGTTAGTGGCAACCATTTGTAGGTTGGTATTATTTTGGGCAGAGCGTTATAATCTATTATTCGGCGGCAACGGGTACACGAGTCGTTACGAGAAGCTAATCTCAATTGTCTCTCCCTCCCTTCGCCGGTTGGCGGACGGTGCAAAGCTAGACGAGGCGGAGCAAGTTCTGGCGTTGTGGCGACAGCCACTCGCGAACTATTTGTTTTCTTGGTACGGTCGCACGATCCCCGCTCCTCCACCGGAGGAGTTCATGGCGAAAATAAAAGCTTTAGGGCGCGGCGTTATTCCGATTGTTCCTCAATTTGGCGAGGTTCTTGAGAAAATGGAAATGGCGCGCCTCCTGGTATGGCACTTCGTCAAGGAACGAAGGGCGCTTGGCGAGCTACTCGATAACAGTCTGCCCTCTTTCGCCGAAATCCAAAGGATGGTTAGCTCCCTTCAAGAGCGGGCAGAATCGGTCGTCCATAGCCTGGGCACGACATCTGGCGCGCCCACCGAGACCATAGATTGGTTTATGGAAGAGTACCGGTGGCTGAAGGACTATGGCTCTCAACTGGAAGACAATAGATTCGCCATACCAACTGGACGTGTCTGTGAAATGGCGGAAATGGATACTCTCAAGACCAGGTTCAATAATATCATGACGTTATTTTCTCGGCTCGCGAAGCGGCTTGGAGCAGAACGCACTGCGCATCTAGATGTTTTCTGGCAGTGACAGAAGCGATACGTGCTGCGACGCTGCGTTTACGCCTCCCGGCAAGTGTCTCCGAGAAACGTGAGTCTCGTGCTAACTGGGCCGTCTGGTAATCCTGGATTTGCTTGGAGTTCGACAATGATCGTAGCAGGAGTCGACACCTCCGACAAATAAAACAAGTTGACTGTCTTTTCAGCGCCGTGATCGAAGTAATATATGGTCCATTTGGCAGGAACGATCTCGGTGCGTTCGAGCTTAGCTATCCTAAGAGAGGTGGAAGAGCCCTGCGGGATAACCATGTGGTCGCGTCCGTCTTGCCACTGAGCTAGAAATGGACCACCGCGAGGGGCGGATTGAAAGTTGCCCTCTACAAAGATAAGCTTCGCCTGGAACTCCGCAGTTGATCCAGAGTTCACTATGGATAACGAAGCGCTGTGGCGTTTGGCGATCGACTCGAGTGAAACGTGGACGTGCGGGTGAGTCGCCTTGTACTCCGACTCTAGCGTTGCGATCTTGGTCGTCAATTCGTCGTAAATAGTAGTTGGCATGCGTGCCCGGATGGCGATCAACCATACGAGGCTGAGTATGACCGACGCGGCAACAGCACCGACGACAGGGAAGAGCCACTCTGCCAGCGAGAGAGTGGGTACCTTAATGCGAAACGCCAGGTAGAAGCCGATAACAGCACCTCCCACAGCCTCCCAGAGACTCCAGAGCAAATGCTTTCGCGTTTCCTGGCGCCATTTTCTCCAGGAGCGTCGCCAGACTTCCTTCCGATAGTTCATAGTGTGCTTAGGCTTATCAAAGCGCCATGCCCAATTCTTCGTACTTAGCTTGGTCTTGGCCGAGGCGCAGGGCCGGCCGCGCAAGCCCCGGCCGACTTGGCGCGCAGTCCAGTATACACTACTGGACGAGAGTGTGCTTGGCAGCACGGATCGCGAGGTGGACCGGGGCCCGGGTACATCGGCGACGCGCTGGTCGCCAACGTGCTGACCAAGCTGTCAGGGAAGCGCCATCGACTTTGCCGCGCGCGTCCGTGTAGGCGTGCTAGTCCTTGTCGGTCCGCTCGCTGCAGAGGCCTGCGCTGGCCCCGGCAAAGGCGCTTCCGCAGGCGGCGGCGCACCGCCAAGCCCTTTTTGCGATAGAGCCGATGGATACGCTTGTGGTATCGAGGCAAAGGAGTCGATGGAGAGGCTTAGCCAGTTTGTGAGAGTAAGATGGATGCAATGCGAATTTCGTTCGCTTTCGGCGATGGCCCATTTCAGTATGTCTGCAATGCCATCAAGGTCTGAGAGACCTGCGGACTTCGCTTGCAGGGCGCCTGAAAAATCGATGGCCGGTTCCTGGCGGACCGCAGCCAGGAGGATCGCAAGCTTAAAGTTGGCATCCGCATCGTAGCGGACCTTACGACTAGCGCGATTTGTCGAATATAGAGACAAGGGGATAGCGGCAATTATGGAGATAGGTCAATCCCTTGAGAGGCATGGGGCAGCCATGGCCAGAAGTGCCTGGATCGGCGGATCGACACGTTGGAAGAGGTGCGTGCCGAGACCAGCGCTTGGCAAAGCCGCAGAAACAACGCGCAATCCCGCGTCGACTGGCAGTTCACCTGCAACGACGCCCGGGTCAAGCTGAAGAGGTTCTACCCGACACTTGAGATGTGACGCGACACTAGCTACTTCCCCCGGAAAAACTAGGCTTGGGCAGGTGGAGGGATGGGAGTTCTTGGTTGACCACCTGCGCTGCGAGAGCGAGGGGCAGGTTGAGCTTCGGCTAGCAGCAGCTCCGCGGCCTCGGCGGCAATGGCCTGCATCTTTTCCAGGATGGCCTCAAGCTGCTTGCGGTTGCCGATCCACTCTTGGTAGAGGCGGGCCTGCTCCTCGGTCAGGCTGCGCGTGACGGTTTTTCCTTCGACAGCGGTGCTCCACTGCCAGTAGGGGCCGTGCAGCTGTGGCGGGTCGGCGTGGCACCGGCAGGTCGACTTGCCACAGGGGATGTGGCGCTGCGTCACGCTGCCCTTGGCGATGAAATCGACTTCGGCCAGGCTGAGAGCCAGTCGGCGGTAGGCTCGTCGGAGGCGGGCCAAGCGCTGCTGTGAAGACGGCGGCATGGGGGAAGGATAGTTGATTTGACGCTCCTACAGCTATTATACTGTAGGAAGATGCTCTCGCCACACTCCTCCCTCTCGACAGGAGGCCGCGATGCTCCGACTGACGCCAGTCCAGCCAGTCGATACGGTGCGGGACTGCCTGTTGCCCGCCGAGGTGCGGGTGCTGCCGCACGATCGTGCGCTGCTCGACCAGGCGCTGCGGGGCCCCTCTCTGTTGGCGCCGTTCCAAAGCCACTGGGACCAGGCCGACCGTTGGCAAGGTCGGCCAACGATCCCGATGGCGACCTACTTGCGCCTGATGGTCGTCAAGCACCGCGCCGGCTGGGGCTACGAAACTCTGGTGCGCGAGGTCTCCGCTTGGAGATGACCTCTTGGGCAGGAAGCTCCTCTCTGCCGCTGCTCATCTCGTCATCCCGTCGTTCGGCCTCTTCGACTCACGCTCTGGCGATCCCCTCTTCCTCGCTTCCTGATTGCTCTTGGAAGCTCGACAGCAGGCGCGCCATGAGTCTCACGCGGGATTCCTCGGGTCGACGCAGCACCTCGTCTCGATCTGCTCCAACGTTCGGGACATGTCGTAGGCATACTCTTACCAGGGCTGCAGCAGCACTTCTCACGTGGAGTCTCCGAGGGTGTGGCACACCGGTCGGTGCCGGAGCTGCTAAGATTGCGCTGCGACGAGGAGAGCGGCCGTACCCACCATTGCCAGGATCGGACCGTTCCGCTCTTCTTCTACAGCAACGAGGGCACCGAGCGGCCCCATGTCCACGTGCAGCATGAATCGAGAGTTGCGAAGTTCTGGCTCAGTCCCGTGGCTCTCGCCGCATCCGGCGGGTTCTCGGCTGCCGAGCTCAGAACCGTGGAAGGCCTGGTGACCGAACAGGGGCAGCACTTCCTGGAGGCATGGAATGAGTTCTTCCGTGGTCGAAGCCAGCGCCCGGGCGATGGCCGTTGAAGTCACAGAGGACGACCTGGTGGTCTCGTTGGTCGATGGCCGCAAGATCGTGGTGCCTCTGGCCTGGTTCCCGCGACTCCTCCATGCAACGGAGGCACAGCGCAACTGCTGGGAGTTGCTGGGTGACGGCGTGGGCATTCATTGGGGCGAGATCGACGAGGATCTCAGCGTCGCCGGTTTGCTCCGCGGCACCCCCTCCCCTGCCTCTGCCCACTGACCGGACCGCTCGACCCGCGCCGTGGGCAGCGAGGTGGAGGGTCGCTGGCCCGGAGTCGTGCAGGACCACCTGAACTTCGCCGCAGCTTCAGGCCTCCAGGCGCATCCGGACGAGGAGCAGGGCGCTGTGCCGCCTGACGATATGAGGCGGAGCGAGGAATGTCATCCGGCCCCGGCCAGCGGTTGGCTGAGGTGGCTGGGCTGGTTCGTCTGGACCGCGCTGGCGGCGTCAGGGGCGGTGCGTTTTGCCGGCCAGGCCGGCGACGACATTTACATCACGTACCGGTACGCATACAACCTCGCGCACGGCCGCGGGCTGGTGTTCAACCCGGGGCAGACGACCTTCGGCCTTAGCGACCCGGGGATGGCGATCCTGCTCGCCGCCTGCCATCGGGCGAGCGGTCTGCCGATCCCGGCTCTCGGTACGGCCGTCACCGCCCTCGCGCTGCTGGCGATCGCCGGCGTGCTGCTCGGGGCCGCGCGCGGAGCGGGGCGCGAACTCGAGGGCTGGCTGGGCGGCACGCTGTTGCTCGCATCGCCGTACCTCTGGCTCTCGCAAGGAGCTGGGCCGCTACCCGCTCTGGCGTTGCTGCTGCTCGCGACACGTGCGGCCAGTGCGCGCTGGCCGTGGCAGGCGGGCTTGCTTGCAGGCCTTGCCTTCTGCTGCCGGCCCGACGCCGCGCTGGGGGCCGGGGTCCTGGCGCTGCTGCTGGCAGCGGAGGACTGGCGCCGGAAGCCGACAGCCGGCAACGAGGAAGCCTGCCGGCCCGACGATGGAACACCGCCTGGCAGCGTGGCGGTGCCCCAGGTGCCCCATGTGCTCGGAGTTCGCCTGGCGCGAGTAGTCATCTACAGCGCGACCTTTGCGGCGGTGGCGGGGCTGGCGATGTGGGCTGCCTGGTCCTACTTCGGCTCGGCGCTGCCCGAGACCCTGGCGGTCAAGCGGCGATTCGCCGCCCTGGCGCCGCAGCTCTTCACTGGCAAGGTCTTCTGGCGGACCTTCGCGGAGGCGTTCTGCGCGCTTGCTGGTAGGGGCGGGCCGCTGCTCCTGGCACTCGGGACTCTCGGTCTCATACCGCTCTACCTCCGGGGTGGCCGCACGGGCCGTTGGCTGGTCCTGAACTCGCTGACGGTTGCGGCGTTCTACACGGCGGCGGAAGTTCCGTTCTTCCTGTGGTACACGCTGCCCATGGTCGTTGCGCTGGTCGTTGGCGGCTGTTTCCTGGCGGGCGAGCTCGCCCGGCTGGGCCTGGCCCCGGGGAGAAACCTGCGCTGGGCGGCATGGCGCCCGGGGTGGCGCGCGGGGCTCGCCCGGGTCGCGGCCGGTGCGGCCGGTGCCGTACTGATGTCGTTCCTGCTGGGCGCTGCTGGTTGGTGGAAGGGCGGCGGCTCGGTTGACTGGCGCCTCTTTGCGTATCGGCGGGCGGGGGAGTGGATCCGAACGCACACGCCGCCTGCCGCGGAGGTTGCCTTCGACGAGGTGGGCATCCTGGGATACTACGGAGACCGCCCGGTCCGTGACCTCATCGGGCTGGTGTCGCCCATCTCGCGCCCCTACGCGGCAGTCGGGGATCCGCTGGGCGCGTTCCTCGCCGCGCCGCCAGAGCTCATGCTGTTTCAGACCTACGACCGGCGGGGGGGCACGCGCCCCATCCTCGCCCGGCCATGGTTTGCCGGGGCCTACGAGGTGGTTGCGATCATCTCGGATCCGGCCGTCGGGGCGGAAACCCGCATCTACCGGCGACGCCCCGGCGGATACGTGCCACCGCCGCGACCGCCCTGGCCACGGAGGCGGGGCTTAGCTCAGAAGGAGCGGGTCCGCTACGCGATGTTCTCGACAGTGCCGGAGACGGGGTACCACTCCCTGTCGTTCGAGGCGAAGCCGTAGATGCGGCCGGACGCGAGGTTCATCGCCACGGTGAGGGTGTAGCCCGACTCCGCGAGGTACGAAACGAGCTGGACGTCGGGCGCCACTTCGAAGGCAGCGTAGCGCTTCTCGCGCTTCGCCGCGCCTGGCTTGCCGTCGTCGAGTTTGCTGAACTCGACGGTGCCGTCGGGATGGAAGGCGTGTTCGAACGAAGCACCGGCCGTCGGTCCGCTCTCGAACGTCCACTTGAATCGGCGGCCGGCGAGGGACGTGGTCGTCTCAGGCATGCTGTGGCTCCTTCCGTTGATCCTGCCAGGTGAGTCGCAAGATCTGTGCCGGCCAGCGCCCTTCGCGAAACGAACCGCTTGACCGGAGCGTATTGAACAGCATGATGCCAAGCGCGACTACCAAGACAGACCTGCGCCTCTCCGGCTCGGAGGGCAGGTGGGGAGACCGCACGATCCGCGCAGTCTCCCGCCTGCGATCGCCGGCCGTATTCCTGCCGGCCCTGCTGGCCGCGGGCCTCATGTCTGCGGGCTGGACGGAGCGCGGGACGCCGTCTCCGGCGCCTGCGAGCGACATCGGGAAGGTCCAGGCGGCTCCGCAGGCTTCCGCCCCCGCCCCTGCTCCCGCATCCGCTCCCGCTCCGGCCTCCGCACCGTCTCGCTGCGAGCTTCATCCGCTCGCCGGGAAATGGGTGGGGTCCTGCGGCCGGATCCTCGACGAGACTCCCACGCTGACTCTCGCCCCCGCGACGGCGATCACCACCGGCGCCTGGCGGCGGGACGCCAAGCCGACCGCGGTCTGGGCAGGCACCATGACCGTCGAGGAGGTGTCGAACGCGTCGCTCGAGCTCGAGGTCTATGCCGGCGGTTCGGGAGTGCTCCGCACCGTCTTCGGTTGGTTCGCGGTCTCGGGCCTGACGCAAGCGGGCCAGAGCCTGCGCTTCGAGCTCGACGCCGCCCGGGAGGTGCCGCCGTCGGCGCTGGACCGGGAGATCCTCGAGCGTGCCGCCGCCATCCTCTCGTCCGAGTCGGCTTGGAACCGCGCCGACAACCGCAAGTGCCCACCGGCAGCCACCAGCTGGAGCCTATATTGCGCCATGGAGCGCGCCACGATCGAGGTGACCGGGGCGTTTCATCACCGCCGGCCGGCCCTCGAGCTGGTGCGGCAGATCGTCGACGAGCGCTCCGCCGGACGCCCGTACCACCACCGTCTGATGGACTACAACAACGACCCGACGACCCGGCTCGCGGACGTGCGCGGCATCATCGCCGACGCGCTGTCGCGCCTCGGCCACTGAAGGGTCAGAGCCGAACACCTCAGGCTGCAGGCGACCGGCTCGGCGCCTGCGCGGCCCGGGCGCATGGACATGCTCTGGCGGGCTGTCGCGCCAGCCGCGATACTCGAGGGTGATGAGCGACCGCCGGTCCTCGCTCGACACTTCGCCAGGGAGGTCTCATGCGCAATCATCCGAGAGAAGCGCGGTCCAAGACCGGCAGACGGCGTTGGGCCTCGTTGCTGATCGCGAGCTGCCTGCTCGGCCTGTGCAGCGGCTGTGCGAGCGTCTATGCCAACATCGGGCGCCTTGGAGCGGTCACCAACGGCCAGGAGCAGCCGTGCGCGACCGAGCTGAACGGTGCCTTTTCCTACATTTTCCGGCGGTACGACGAGACCCCGGACACCACGGACCGTCTCGCGAAGGGCGCCACCCTGCTGGTGGCCGAGGACGACATCGGCGTCAGGCCTTTCGTCATGCAGTCTCGTAAAGTGACCTATACCTTTGAAGTCAGGCGGATCGGTGACCGCTGCTGGCTCGCGGCGGACGCGGATGTCACCCGCTTCGACACGCGGCCCAAGCAGGTCGAGCTGCACGCGTGCTCCTGCTCCAGCGATTGACCGGCCGAGCCGCGCTCGTGGCGCCGGCTGTTCGACCTGCGGCACGGCAAGACGGCGCGAGGTGGCCGCGGGAACGCACGTGGTAGCATCGAGACTTCGAAGTTTTATCGTGAGCACCCCTATGTCCTGGAGCTCCCAGGGGACAACGCTCGAGAGTCTGAGGTGTCCTGTGATCAAGAGTCGATACGCTTGGGTCGCAGTCGGTATCGTGGTCCTCATGGCGGGCCTGGTTCTCGATGCCTGTGCCAAGAGGCTGCCGGAGCAAGGGAGCGTGCCACAGGACGGGCTGCGGACACCGGCCCCGCCGGCGCCACCGGAGGTGCCGAAGCCGGTGGCCGCGGCGGCGGGTCGGGAGGGCGCGGCACCGGCCAGTGCGGCGGCGGCGGCGCCCTTGACGCCGGCCGCCGGCCGCGGGGTTGCGGCGCTCGGCGCCCCGGCAGGGCGCGGGGAGGTGGCGCGCCGGCTGGTGCGGACGGTCGACCTGGAGCTGACGGTGCGGCACACCACGGAGGCAGAGCAGGAGCTCGAGCGGCTGGCGGCGCGCCTCGGCGGCTACGTCGCCAACGTCGACGGCCAGCGCCAGGAAGAGCTGATGCGTTGGAGTCTGAGCTTGCGCGTGCCGCCGGAGCGGCTGGACGAGGCGCTGGCGGCGGCCAAGGCGATGGCGGTCCGCGTCGACCGCGAGCAGCAGAAGGTCGAGGACGTCACCGATCAATACGTGGACCTCGACGCCCGGCTGCGCACCCTGACGGCGACCGAGGCGGAGCTGCGCGGGTTGCTCGCCGAATCCCGGCAGCGGCAGCGCAAGGTCGAAGACATCATGGCGGTCTACACCGAGCTCACCGAGATCCGCAGCCAGATCGAGCGCATCCAGGGACAGCTGCTGTCGCTGCAGAAGCTGATCGCGTTCTCGACCCTCAACATCGGCCTGAGCCCGGTGGCCTCCGCGCGGCCGCTGGTCACCGAGGGGTGGCAGCCCGGCGACACGGCGCGCGGCAGCGCCCGCACGTTGATCGACATCCTGCACGCGCTCGGCGACTTCGTCATCTTCGCGGTCATCGTGCTGCTGCCGGTCGGTCTCATCCTGGTGCTCGCGGTCTGGTTGCTCCGGCGCCTCTGGCGGCGCCTGCGCCGCGGCTCGCGTCCGCCGCGCCCTGTCGCCGAGTGAAGCCATGGCGGAGCTGGCTTGCAGCGCGCAGGAGCTGGAGCGGCTGCTGAGCGAGGTGCCATTCACCAGGAGCTACGGCTTCACGCTCCACGGCCTCGCGGACGGCCAGTGCAGCATCGACGTGCCCTTTCAAGCCGTGTTCGAGCGCCCCGGCGGCATCGTCAGCGGCCAGGTGTACATGGCCGCGGCCGACGCGGCGATGTGGCTGGCGATCAAGACCAGGCTGGGGCTGGCGGACCCTTCGGTCACCGCGGAGATGAAGACCAACTTCCTGGGCAGCGCCAGGAGAGAGGGCTTCCGCTGCACCGCCAGGGTGCTGAAGCTCGGCCGTCGCCTGATCTACGGCGTCGCCGAGTGCGTCGACGGCAGCGGCCGCCTGCTCGCCCATCACACGCTCACCTATATCCGCGCCGAGGAGTCATAGGAGACCGGCGCCCGGCCCTGGATGCCTAGTTCATTTTCTTCGCTTCGCCTGGCGCGGGTTTGACTCTCCGATCGCTGTATGTATATAGTACAAACATGAAGCGGAAGCTCGTTCAAGCCGGCGGCTCTCTCGCCGTGACGCTTCCGGCCGAGGTGGTGCAGGAATTCGAGCTAAAGAAGGGGATGACGGTGGAGGTCTCGGTGCATCCACAGACCGGCGCGGTCACGATTCGGCCGGGAGTGCGCTTCTTCGAGGGCGGCAAGACGACGAAGCACTTCGACCGACTCGTAAGCGACCTCCTCGAGCGGCGTAAGAGGGTGTACCGCGAGCTGGCGAAGTGACGGTCTACCTTTCGGTAGCCCAGATCCTTCGGCTTCATGAAGAGCAGATCGGGGCCTTCGGCGGCGCCAAGGGCCTGCGTGACGCGGGCGCTCTGGAGGCGGCCACGGCACGCCCACAGATGACGTTCGGAGGCGAAGACCTCTATCCCGATGCGGCTGCCAAGGCCGCCGCACTCATGCATTCGCTGGTCATGAACCACCCGTTCGTCGACGGCAACAAGCGCGTCGGCGCCACGGCGATGGAGCTGTTCCTCTTGGTCAACTCTTTGGCGCTCGATGCCGTGGACGAGGAGATCGTGGCGGTCACCCTGGCCGTCGCACGCGGCGAAGTCGAGGCCGAGGCGCTGGCGATCTGGCTACGCCAGCGAACGCGGGGAGCGGAGCCCTGAGCTCAAGCCACGAAGAACGGCAGAGGGTATCGAAGGGTGAGGAGCATGGACGTCCATCGCTGGCAGGATCTGCAACACAAGATAGGGATGGCGCGGCGCCAACAGCTTCGCCAAGCAGTCGAGCAGGAGATCGCCGACATGGACCTGCGTGGCCTGCGGGAGCTGATGGCTAAGATCCAGAAGGATAGGCCCTGAGCGGCGTTCTGCCGTTGGTCTTCGCTCTCGGCGCTGTCCGCACCTGCGGTACACTCTCGCCGATGATCAGCTCGCGTGGGACCCTGTTCGCCGCGGCAGCCCTGGCCTTCGCCGCACCGGTCGCAGGGGATGGCCGGGCCCTGGCCGGTCCCCCGGCGGCGCAGGCCCCCGCGACGCCGGCGGCTTCGGTCGCGGTGCCCGCCGCCACGCCGGACCCGCAGGTGCTGCTCGGCCCCGTCACCCGCGAGCAGGTGGAGGCGGCGGTGCCCGCGTGGGTGCAGGCCGGGGTCGAGGCCAGCCCCGATCTCGCGGCGGCGCGGGCGCTGGCCGGCGTCGCGCCGGGCGCCGAGGTGACGGTGCTGCTGGGGACCTGGTGCTCCGACAGCCGCCGGGAGATCTCGCGTCTCTGGAGGGCGCTCGACGCGATCGGCGCCACTTCCGGCGGCGGCGCAGGTAGTGGCCTGCCCTTCGCCCTGACCTACATCGGCGTCGACGAGGCCAAGCGGGAGCCGGCGGCGGCGGTGGCGGCGGCCGGACTGAAGTACGTGCCGACGCTGATCGTGCGCCGCGATGGCCGCGAGGTCGGCCGCATCGTCGAGAGCTCGCCGCACGGCGTCGAGAGCGATCTGCTGGCGCTGCTCAGCGGCAAGGCTGCCGGCCTGCTGACCGCCAACCCCAAGCTGACGGCCGCCGGGAGCGCCCCTCCCAGCGCCGCCCCCCCCCGGCCATAGTGCGTGCCCGCCGGCCGGCGCGGTGCCGCCCTCGGCTCCTCTCTCCTGCAACCTTGACATGCAGCCTGCGTATCCACCCATGACCAGGGGTACCGTGCAGCCGAGCGACGAAGAACTGGTTGCGGCGGTTCTCGAAGGCGATCGCGAGGGCTTCGGCACCCTGGTCGAACGCTACCAGGGCCGGCTGGTGAACTACCTGTTCCGGCTGCTGCGGAACGCGGAAGACGCTCACGACCTGGCTCAAGAGGTGCTCGTCAAGGTGTACCAGGTGCTGGACAGGTACGATCCGCAGTACAAGTTCTCGACCTGGCTCTTCAGGATCGCCCAGAACGCCGCCATCGACCAGATCCGCCGGCGGCGCCTGAAGCTGGTCTCGCTGCGGATCGAGGACGACGACGGGGAGGGGCGGGACTGGGAGCTGCCGGCGCCGGAGCGCGGGCCTTACGGGGACCTGCGGAACCGCGAGCGCGCCAGCGCCATCCAGCAGGCGATCGACGGGCTGCCCTGGGAGTATCGGGAGCTCATCCTGCTCCGCCACTACGGCGAGCTGCCTTACGAGGACATCGCCCGCTTGAAGCAGATGCCGCTGGGCACGGTCAAGAACAAGCTGTTCCGGGGGCGGCAGATGCTCAAGGAAAAGCTGCAGGGTTTCCTCACCGACTGAACCGACCCGCCGACCGAGCCGACGGAAACGACTGTATCGACGAAGCGACGAAGCCGACGAAGCGACGAAGCCGCCCAAGACGAGAGACACCGAGGACGATCGAGCACCACCACCAAGGACGACCCGCGATGAACGAGAGGCCCGATCACACGCTCTACCGCGAGCTGCTGAACCTCGAGCTCGACGGCTGCCTGAACGTCGAGCAACGGGGACGCCTCGCGGCGCACCTCGCCGCCTGCCCGGAGTGCCTTGCCGAGCGCGACCAGCTGCGCGCCGTGACCGGCCTGCTGGAGCGCTCCGCGCTCGTCGTGCAGCCCGATTTCAAGCAGCGCGTGATGGCCTCCCTGCCGGCTGCCGGCTGGGAGTCGCGTCACCCCCGGACCTGGACCTTCCCGGTCGCCGCCCTGGTCGTCCTGCTGGCGGCCGGCGCCGGCCTGCTCGGCGCCGGCTCCGCGCGCCACCCTGGAGGCGGAGGCGGCGGTGGGGCGTCGGCGTCGGCCTACGGCGTGCTGGCGGCCCTGGGCGGCCTCCTGCGGGCCGCGCTGGTGGCCGGCGTCGGCGTCACCGCCGCCTCCTGGCGCTGGTCCGAGATGTTCGTCGAGCAGCTGCTCGCCTCTCCCATGAGCCTGACGATGTTCGGCGTCTTCGTCGTCTGCCTGAACCTGGTCCTGATCTCGCTGATCCGCCGCGGCACCGGCCGCCACGGCTCCCATGGTTCCAGCGCCGCCGCCGCGGCCCCGGGCACTGGTCAGGGCGCCGCCGCCCGCCGCGGTTTCCACCGAGGGGGGCGTGGCACCCGCGGCGGTCGTGATCGCTGACCCCGCGCCGGCGGTGGTCGTCCAGGTCCTGCTGCTCCCAAGACTTATGCCCTTCCTCGAAGCGAAGGGGAGGGGCGCCCCCTTCCCCCCCGGAGGGGTGGGAAGGGGGTCGGGGGGATGCGGGGGGAGATCCGATAGACGCTTTGAGTAGTCCTCGATCAATAGCCATAAGTGCCCCGTATCATGCTGCGAGAGTCGCCCAGCGGGTGGCGCCAACGAAAAAGCATGACTGCCGTCTATGCAGGTGGCGGCAGCCCGCGCTAGATTGACCGTGTGAGCACTCGAGCACGAGTCGTCGCGAGCCTGCTGGCTGCCGTGATCGCGGCCGGGGCCGGGCCTGTTTCCGCCCAGGCGGCACCAGGCGTCGTAGCTCCCCGTCCCGGCGCGCCCGCTCCCGCCATCTCCCGCCCGCCTGCGGCCGGCGCGGCCCCGTCCGGCGCGGCCGTCTCAGCCGCCTCAGCCATCTCAGCCGCCTCCGCCAGGCCGGCCCTTCGCCTCGAGGCGGGTGCGATCGCCCGCCATCAGCTGGTCGCGGTGGCGCGCGACATCGAGGTGGACGGCGACGCGCTCGCCGACGTGGCGGCGCTCAACGGCTCCGTGCTGGTCCGGGGGCGCGTCAAGGGCGACGTCATCGTCATCGGGGGCAGCGCCCGCCTCGGTCCCAGGGCATCCGTCGAGGGCGACATCTCGGTCATCGGCGGCGTCATCCAGGTCGATCCCGGCGCGCGGATCGGCGGCCGCTCGGTAGCGTACCCGAACGCCTCTCCCACGTTGACCACCCTGCTCGAAGGCCCCAGCCTCGGTCTCTCCGATGCCTCGCCGCTGGTGCTCGGCGCCAAGCTGGCGCTGCTCGCGGCCTGGGCGGCGCTGCTGTTGCTGCTGTTCGCCGCCAGCGGCAGGCAGATGCTGGAGACGGCCGAGGACGTGCGCCGGGAGCCCTTCCTCAGCTTCTTCACCGGCCTCACGGGCGTCGCGGCGCTGGTGCTGACGGCGCTCGCGCTGACCATCTTCCTCGGCGGCCTGGCCTGGGCGCCGATGCTCGCCCTGGTGGCGCTGCTGCTGCTGGTGCTCAAGCTCTGGGGCATGGTGGCGGTGTTCTACGCGCTCGGCGACTGGGTGGCGCTGCGTCTGCTGCACCGCAACATGCGGCCGCTCAACGCCGCCACGCTGGGCCTGCTGTTGATGGGAGCGATCAAGTTCCTGCCCTACGTCGGCGTCTGGGTGTGGACGGCGGCCACGCTCATCGGCATCGGCGCCACCCTGGCGACGAAGTTCGGGCGCCGCGAAGCCTGGTTCGATCTCGCCAGCGCGCCTTGACCCATCACAGCTCAATCTCTTACTCTCGCAGGCGAACCGATGGACAGCCAGCGGGAGGAAAGGGTTCTGGAACGATGACCGCGATCGGCAGGATCGGCGTCGTGGGCGCCGGGACCATGGGGCATGGCATCGCCCAGGTCGCGGTGCAGAGCGGCTACGAGGTGCTGCTGGCGGACACCGTGCCGGAGGCGCTCGAGCGCGGCGTGGCGCAGGTCGCCAAAGGGCTCGCGCGGCTGGTCGACAAGGGCAAGCTCGCCGCCGACGCTCGCGACCAGGCGCTGTCGCGCCTCGAGCCGGCGGCCGATCTCACCGGCTTCGCGCGCGTGGACCTGGCGGTGGAAGCGGTGGTCGAGAGGCTCGAGGTCAAGCAAGCGGTCCTCGCCGAGCTCGACCGCGTCTGCCCGTCGCATGCGATCCTGGCGACGAACACCAGCTCGATCTCGATCACGCGCCTGGCCGCCGCCACGCGCCGGCCTCCCCAGGTGATCGGCATGCACTTCATGAACCCGGTGCCGCTGATGCAGCTGGTCGAGGTGATCCGCGGCCTGGCCACGGCGCAGGCCACCTACGACGCGGTCGAGGAGGCGGCGCGGCGGATGGGCAAGACGCCGGTCGAGGTGCACGACGCGCCGGGGTTCGTCTCCAACCGGGTGCTGATGCCGATGATCAACGAGGCCGTCTTCTGCCTCCACGAGGGGGTCGGGAAGGCGGAGGCCATCGATCAGGTTATGAAGCTGGGGATGAACCACCCCATGGGTCCGCTGGCGCTCGCCGACTTGATCGGCCTGGACGTGTGCCTGGACGTCCTGCGCGTGCTGCAGCAGGGCTTCGGCGACCCGAAGTATCGCCCCTGCCCGCTGCTGGTCAAGATGGTCGACGCCGGCCGGCTCGGGCGCAAATCGGGGCGGGGCTTCTACGACTACTCTGACTCTCGCTAGTGGACGCGAGCGCCGCGAGACGGAGGACGAGCTGAGGTGAGGATCTACTGCCAGACCTGCGGCGCCCTCAACCGGGACGACCAGGAGTACTGCGTCCGCTGCCACCAGAAGCTGCTGGTGCTGTCGGGCGGCGCCCGCGACGACGAGGAGCCGTACGAGGAGTCCAGCTCGGAGGAGAGCTTCTCGTTCGACGAGCACCTGCTCGAGCGCATCTCGATCCTCGAGGAGGCGGTCAAGCGCACCGCCGAGACGGTGCGGCAGCTGCTCGGCGCGCTGCACAAGCAAGAGAAGAACATCCTCATCGGCCAGACCGGGATGACCGCGCTGCGCGAGCTGCTCGAGCAGAAGCGGGTGATCGCCTGGGACGAGTGGAGCGACCTCTGGGAGTCCAAGATGGACTACCAGCTGCTGGCGCTCGAGAAGCGCGAGCGCTTCCTGTCGATCAAGGAGCGCATCGCGGCGCTGCACCACGGCGACAAGCGCAAGGCCTTCCTGCAGCATCTCGAGGACGCCGAGTACGCTCTCTTCGCTTTCGACATCGAGCGCGCCGTGGCGGCGCTCGAGTCGGCGTACAAGCTCGACCGCGACAACTACGAGCTTGCCTACTTCCTCGGCGAGACGCACTTCAACGAGGGCGAGACCGAGCCGGCGCTGGCGTACTTCTCGCGCGTCCTCGAGGTCAAGTCCGATCACTACGAGGGGCTGGTCTACAGCGGGGTGATCTATTACGAGCGCGGCGACCATGGGCGCGCCGAGGACTACCTGAAGCGCGCCGTGGCGATCTACCCCGACAGCTTCCTGCCGCTGTTCAGCCTCGGCGCGGTCTACGCCGGCCAGGGCAACCTCGCCAAGGCGGTCCTCTTCCTGGAGCGCGCGGTGCAGGTCGACGCGGTGCCGCAGGCGCTGTTCCTGCTCGGCAGCTGCTGCTACGAGATGGGGCGGCTGACGGCCGCCGTCCACTATCTCCAGGACGCGGTGCGCCACGACCCGGCTTTCGAGGAGGCCCATCATCTGCTGGGTCTCGCCTATCTCGACCGGCACTGGAACCGCAAGGCGCTCGAGGCCTTCCGCCAGGCCCAGCGCCTGAACCCGCGGAAGCTGCAGTACGAGGATCTCGTGCACTACCTCTCGGGCCAGGCCGGCGGCAGCCCGCTGCCCGGGGTCGAGGGGGAGGCGGCCGGCTGGTTGGCCAAGGGCGAGGACTTCCTGAAGCGCGAGAACCTCAAGCAGGCGCACTCGTGCTACCGCCGGGCGCTGGCGCTCGACGCCGAGAACCCGACGCTCCTGATGTCCTATGCGCTGCTCTGTCTGCACCAGAACCGCAGCCAGGAGATCGAGGCGGTGACCCGCAAGGTGCTCGACCTGAACCCCGGCGAGATGCTCAAGGCGACCGCTTACGCGGCGCTGATCGAGGCGCTGCGCAGCCAGGGCAAGTACCGCGAGGGCAACCGCATCGGCCAGCGCATGGTCGACGAGTCCGGCTCCAACTTCAGCAAGACCATCGCCTACTACGAGATGGCCTGCAACCTGGCGGAGATGGAGGAGGACCTCGACGAGGCGCTGGGTTACGCCCGCCGCTCGGTCGAGCTGTCGCCGGACGAGATCCGCCAGTTCCCCCTGGCGGCGCTCGGCTGGGTGCACTACAAGCGCAAGGAGTTCGACAAGGCGATCGATTTCCTGTCGAAGTCGAGCGAGCTCGGCCCCTCCGCGAACATCCTCACCCATCTCGGGATGGCCCTGCTCGCCTCCGGCGAGGAGGACCGCGCCCGCAGCGTCCTCGCCCACGCCCGCGGCCTCTCCGGCCACAGCGAGGGCCTGCAAGAGAAGATGATGGAGTGCATGAAGGACTCCACCCGCCTCCTCGAGCGGGTCCGCCGCGGCCAGAAGCGCTGAGACGCCTCGCCCGGGTACAGGCCTCCAATAGACCTGAAACGTAGGTCGATGACAGCCTCGGGGATGAGTGGCGGGACGCTACCGCTCCCAGCGAGGGTCAACGGGTTTAATACCGAGCTCGTCGAGGCCTTCCTTCCAAAGCTTGGCCTCTTCGTAGGCGACTCTCAACTCAGGGTCATCGCGCCAGCCCGCGAACCTCTCGGCGAGCCCATCGTCTTCGAAAAGGTGCTCGAGAGTCGCCTGCACCAGGCAAAGTCGCAAGTCCGGATCATCCGTGGACTTATACAGGTTCGCAAGCCAGTCCCGGAACTCGTCCACCTGTGGACGGAAAAGCTCGTCAGCCCAAACGTCCTTGATCCAGTTGTTGAGGAGGTAGCCGGCACTCCATCGGGAATCTGCCCATTGGCTCTGAGGATTCTCCCGCAGGCACCTCTCGAGGTACGGGAACACCGCCTCGATGTACTCCGCCAGCGTCAAGTTCGGCTCAATTCGCCTCGACTCTTCAGGATCGAACAGCAAGAAGTTGAGAGCGCCCAACGCTTCGAGGTCCTCCCTCCGAGCCCACCGCATGACTTGCTCGCGGCTTAGGGTGTATTGAGGATCGTCGCGAAGCCGGCGCCTCGCGGCCAAGACTTCCTCCAACTCGCTTTGCCGTTCCTTGTTCATCGCTTCCCTCGGGGTCCTCTACGAGCGCCGTCCCCGACCAGCCCATTGCTGCGACCGGCTATTCCGCTTCTAGGGCACCGGAACCAGGTCCTGCCACCCCGGCGGGGGGCCGGGAAGCGCTGGCGAACGAGATCGGTGGAGGACCCGCCAGTCGTCCCACGCTTGTTCAAGTACCCTGAGGCACCTGAACAGCGGAGGGTCACACTTTGCGAGATAGATCTGCTGGCATTTTGCCCACTGCACCCAAAACTGCTGGATGTCCGATACGTGCCTGTTCCCTCCGCGCGGACTCGGGACACTCCAGTCCCAGTTCTGATGCGAACGGATCATCTGCCCGAGGATGAACATCTTGCGTTTGATGGTGGGACAGTCATCCGCAAGTGGATCGCATCTGGTCTTTTCCCCAGGTGCAGGATGCCAGGGAGCTGGAGGTAGTCCAGGCATGTCCCCGGTGAGATCGACCAGGTTCAGCGGATTGTCTAGTACGTAGGCATAGCCGCCTGCTTCGAAGATGAGATCAGGTTGGGTGTACTTTCCCCATGCTGCACGGTACCAGCGGTAGATGTTATAGCTGCGACCGGCGATCCCGTTCGCACCAAGACTCAGCTGCTCAGCTTCTTGCCCCGGCAAGCGGAGGGGCTGATGCTGATCGGGTGAGCGGAGGCCGAAGACGGTGCCGTAGGGCTCGTATTCAGCGCGCCATGTGACTCCCTGTGCGGCGCTCGTTTGGAGGCTCGCGGTGCCGAGGTAGTCGGTGAAAGTCCAGGAAGTTGCCCCCGTGCTGTCGGATTGGGCGACCGGGTGGTCGTTGAACCAGATGTACTCGGTGAGGATGGCCGGACCGGCGCTGGTCGTCAGCTCGGACTCAGCGAGCAGGTGCAGCTCCGGACCATAGAAGAAGAAGCGGTGGTTGCCGGATGCGACGGCGCTTGTAGCCACTGGCTCGCCAGACGCGGGGTTGACGATGACCTTGCCGGCGCTGGTCTGGGTGTTGGCGGAAGTCTCTCCGGCTGGGGCGAGCGCGCGAGGTGCGGCGGCATGTGGGAACAGGCTGGCGCCGTCCTGGATCACCGCCGCCACCGTGCCATAGCCGGGGTGCCCCGGGTCCGAGCCGTAGGGCGAGCTGGGATCGACCTGGACGACCACCAGGGCTGCGACGTTGCCATAGATCGTGCTTCCCTGCTTGGCGATGCTGGTCGACACGATGACACCAATATACGCCGAGAGGGTGGCCGGCGGTTTGCTGTTGCCGGGCTTCGAGGTCCAGCAGGAGGCGTCGAGCTGCGGGCTGCCGCTGGTGTGGGCGGTCGGCTCGCAGAGGGCGATTGGAGTGGCCGCCGGGATGGCGTAGCCCTTGAAGCTGGGATTGGCCTGGTAGTCGCCGCCGGTGACCTGGCTGGCCCACTGGCTGCCCCAGAAGTTGACGTACTGGCCGAGGGCCAGGCCCGGGGTGTTGCCGCCCCAGATCACGAAGGAGGCCGGCTGGTAGACGACGACCTGCGCGGTCGTCGCGGCGGGCAGCTCGCCGGCGTCGCCCGCGAAGGCGACCCGTAGCAGCGCCGGCCCGGTCGGAACGCTCGCCGGGAGGGTTAGGGTGGCGGTCGCGGTGCCGGTCGCGTCGGTCGTGCCGGAGGCGGAGACCGAGCCGAAGGTGAAGGTCACGGTCTTGCCGGCAAGCGGCGCGCGGCTCTGGGCGTCGGTCAGGACGGCGGTGACGGTCTGCGGCTGGCCGGTGGCGACGCCGGCCGGGCCGGTGTAGACGAGCGCCGTGTCGTCGCGGTGGACCGCGACCAGCACTGAGGCGGCCGAGCCGCCGTAGCCGACGCTGCCGGCGAAGACGATGTTCAACGGGACCGCGCTCGGACTCACCGTGGGCGTGACGGTGACGGTGGCGGTGCCGGTTGCGTCGGTCACTCCCGTCAGCGTCTGCGTCCCGAAGGTGAAGCTGAGCGTCTGGCCGGCGAGCGGCTGGCCGGTCGTCGCCGCGGTCAACCGCGCCGAGAGAGTCAGCAGGTCGCCGAAATCGCCGAAGGACGGGCCGGTATAGATAACGGCCGTGGGCACCGCCGTCCAGACAACGGTCGCCGGGTTCGAGGTCAGCATGCCGCCGCCCTGGCCGGTCGTAGCCTGGACGAGATCCGAGCCCTGGGTCAGGCCGGTGAAGCTGAAGGCCGCGACCCCGGCGGCGTTGGTCGTCGCCTGGCCTGTCGTGCCGGCGTCGGGGCCGCTTGTGACCGTGAAGGTGACGGCCTGGCCGGCGATCGGCTGGTTGCCGCCGACCAGGATCGCGGTGAGCGCCGCCGCGGTCCCCACCAGCAGGCTCTGGGAGAGCGGCGCCAGGACGAGGCCCGAGGTCGAGCTCGAGGTCCAGGTGGCGGTGACTGGTGTTGCGCTGAGTGAGTTACCTCCCTGCAGGCCGATGCTGGCAGTCAAGGTGTCGGTGCCGGCGGTCGCGCTGGTGTAGCTGTAGAGGGTCTGGCCGTTGGCGCCGGTCGTCTGCTGCGCGGTCCGGCCGGCGTTGGGGCCGCTTGCGACCTGGAAGGTGACGGTCAGGCCGGGCACTGGCTGGTTGGAGGCATCGGTGGCGAGCAGGGTGGCGTTGTAGGGCGTGCCCACGGCCTGGGTGGCGCTGGGCGGGCTCAGGGCGAGCTGCACCGTCGGCAGCCAGAGCGCGGTCACCGAGCTCGACTGGATGAAGCCGCCGCTCGCGTTGGTGATCGAGGCCGAGAGCGTGTCGGTCCCCGCCGTCGTGCCGGTGTAGCTGAAGGTGGCGACGCCGACGGCGTTGGTCACCGCCTGGGAGGTCAGACCGGCGTTCGGTCCCGAGGCCACCGTGAAGAGGACGGTGACGCCGGCGAGCGGCGAGCCGCCGGCGTCGGTGGCCACCGCGGTCGCCGTGTAGAGGGCGCCGAGCGGGTTGGCGGCCGCTGCCGGCAGCAGCGCCAGCTGCCCGGCGCTGTCGCTGGCGCTGGTGTTGACCAGGCGCCACTGCAACGACTCGTTGGGGTGGCCGCAGGCGTTGCGGTCGATGCCGAAGGTGTCGATGATGTGGGCGGTGTCGAGGTAGCTCGCCGGCTGGCCGGTGATCGTCACCGTGATCTTCGGGATCTGCGGATCGTTCGGATCGGGCGGGATGCAGAAGAACACCGGCGCCCCCGAGATCGGGTAGTCGCTGGTGTCGAAGTTGATGAAGGCGGTCTGGGTCAGGATCGCCGAGCCGTGGGCCGGGATGACGAAGCTCCCCCAGAGGTTGAACACCGGCGGCGGCAGCCGCGGATCGACCGGATGAGGCACGATGCGCTGCAGGTCCACGACCACGCTGTCGACGGCGAGCGGGTTCGGGCCCGGGTTGTCGAGCCGCACCGCGCCGGCGTCGAAGGGCGGCGCGCCGCCGATGAACAGCACGTTCGGGTCACCCTGCCAGGGCACCGGGAAAGCCGGGTGCGGGCGGGTGTTGTCGGCGTAGCCGACGAAGACCGCGAGCCCGTAGGGCGACTGCCAGACGACGGTCGCGAGGTTGGACTTGAGCGTCACGCCCGTGGCGTTGGTGAAGCTCGCCTGCACCGTGTCGGTTCCCACGACTGTGCCGGTGTAGCCGAACGGCGCCTTCCCCGTGGCATCGGTCACCGCTTGGCCGCTGATGCCGTGATTGGGGCCGGCGGTGACGCTGAAGTGGACGGTGACGTTGGGCAGCGGCTGGCCGCTCGCGTCGGTCAGCACGGCGGTCAGGGCGGCCGGGGTCCCCGCCGGGGCGGCGCTGGTCAGCGGCAACAGCTGGAAGGCGCCGCTGGCGCTGACGCCGGTCGTGCCGATCAGCCGCCAGGGGAGCGCTTCGTTGCCGCCGCCGACGCAGTAGAAACGGTCGGCGCCGCCGGTGTCGAGCACGTGGGCGGTGTCGAAGTAGGCGGTCGCCACCCCGCCCATCGTGACCGTTACCTTCGGCACCCGCGGATCGAAGGGTGAAACGGTCTGGCCGCAGTCGACGATCGGGTAATCGCTGGTGTCGAAATCCGGGAAGGTCTGTTGGGTCAAGATGACCGTGCCGTGGGCGGGTACGATGAAGCTCCCCCAGAGATCGAACACCGGCGGCGGCAGGAACTGGAACGCTGACGTGTTGGGCCGCTGCAGGTCGACGGTGACGTCGTCGACCGCCAGCGGCTGGTCGGTGGCGTTGTCGAGCCGCACGGCGCCGGCGTCGAACGGGCCGGCGCCGCCCAGGAAGATGGTGTTCGGCGAACCCTGCCAGGGGATCGGGAAGGCGCCGCTCGGCCGCAGGCTGTCGGCGTAGGCGACGTAGACCGCCAGCGCCTGCTGCGACAACTCGATCGTGCCGGCCGAGAGGGTGGCTCCCGGCGCGAGCGCCAGCGGCCCGACGGTGGCAGTCAGGAAGCCGGCCGCCGAGACCGCGAGCTGGTAGGTGCCTGCGCTCTGGATCAGGCTGAAGCGGCCGTTGGCGTCGGTGATTGTCTGGTTCAGGGTGCCGACGATCGCGACGGTGGCGCCGGCGATCGGCGCGCCGCCGCTGGCCTGGATGACGGTGCCGGTGAGGGTGCCGAGGGGATCGAGGGTCAGGGTGCCGAAGCTGAATACCGCACCCGGCCCGAGGTTGACGGCTGAGGTGGTGCGGCTGCCGAAGCCGGGCGCCGTCACTGTGACGCTGTAGGTCGCGGGGGGCAGCTGGAAGGTGAAGTTGCCGGAGGCGTCGGTCGTGGCGGTGAAGGTCGACGCGGGCGCGGCGCCCTTCGTCGGGCGTGCCGGGTGCGCCGGATCTGCGTGGCCGGACCCGCTCCCGGCGGCCGCGGCGTGCGGCGCGGCGCCCGCCAGCGACGTCGCGGTGACGGTGGCGCCGGCGATCGGGGCGCCTCCGGCCGAGCTGGTCACGTGGCCACTCAGCGTCGCCGGGTTGGCGACCAGCGTGATCGTGCCGAGTGGGTGCGTCGTGCCCGCGGCCAGGGCGAAGGACGGCAGGGTCTGGGAGGCGTAGCCCGCCGCCGTGATCGTCGGGGTGTAGGTCCCGGCCGGCTCGGTCAAGGTGAAGTTGCCGGAGGCGTCGGCGAAGGCCGTGTCGCCGTTCTCGGCCAGCGAGACCGCGGCGCCGGCGAGCGGCGAGCCGTCGAGAGAGGTCACGACCGTGCCGGTGATCTTGCCCGGCGCCGGTTGCAGGCGGATCGTCCCCGCGGCGAAGCTGCCGCCGGCGGCGAGGGTGAACGGGGTCGTCGTCGCCGGCAGGAAACCAAACTTCGAGGCCGTCAACGTGTAGAGTCCGGCGGGCGCGGTCAGGTTGAAGTTGCCGGCGCCGTCGGTCGCCGTGGCGTTGACAGTGCCGGTGATCTGGACCGTCGTGCCTGCCAGCGGCTGCCCGTTCTGGTCCAGCACCGTGCCGGTGATGGTGCCGAAGGCGGCCACCACCTGGACCGCCACCCGCACGCCGCGGCCGTCGTAGGTGTAAGCCAGGCCGTCGCCGGTGGCGAGAAGGTTGCGCGACGAGTAGGTGAAGGCGCCGCTGCCGACCGCCACCTCGTTGCCCGCGGGGTCGTAGGTGACGGCGCGCGAGACGCCGTTCTCCACCACCGAGGAGAGGGTGGGCAGCGTCCCGTTGTAGCTGAACGCCGCGATGCGCGACGTGCCCAGGGCGAGCGCGGTCGTGGTGCCGGCGGACGCCGAGAACGGCCGGTCGGCGAAGTCGAAGCTGTAGGCCACCTGGCGCCCGGACGGGTAGGTCATGCCGCTGCGATTGCCGTTGGCGTCGTACTGATACGCCGTGCCGTAGGCTCGTCCATCTCGGTCAGGAAGTTCGGCCACGGCGTGTAGCCATAGAGGTACGTCGAGGTGCGCTGCTGCGCGGTCCCGACCGCCTCGGTCTTCGCCGTGACGTTGCCGTCGCCGTTGTAGGAGTACTGCGTCAGGTGACCGTTGCCGTCTGTGTGCGAGAGCACAAAGTTGTCCGGCGAATAGGTGAACGACTGGCTGTCGCTCGTCGCGCCCGCGCAGGTGTCGCAATTGCCGACGATCTCGGTCGGCAAGAACCGCCCCTTCTGGTAGCTCAAGGTGAAGACGGCGACCTGAGCGATCGCCGCATCGATCGTGTGAGTGACCGTGCGCTGCCCGGCGCCGGGGACGTCGTACTGGATCGACACTCCGTCGCGTCCGCCGGCCGAGACCGACGAGACGCCGCGATCGAGCCGGTCGTAGGAGTGCCCTTCGAGGAGAGCTCCCGCCTCGTCTTGGACTGCCGTCAGCAACCGGGTGACCCCCTGGCTGTCCGGCGCGTAGCTGAACGACCGCCACGGCAGCGTGCCTGGATGCAGCGGATCGTAGATCGCGGCGAGCAGTGAGCCGCTGTAGCCCAGGCGCCAGAGCTGTCCGTCGGGAAGCGTGACCTGCGTCAGCTGGCCGCCGGTGTAGCCGAGCGCAGTCTGGCGTCCCTCGCTGTCCGTCACGCTTGCCAGGCGGCCGCTGGCGTCGTAGGCGCCGCTCAGCACATTGCCCCAGCGGTCGGTGATGGATAGCCAGGTGCCCGTCGCGACGTCGAAGGCGGTGACGGTACCGTCGAGGTCGGTCAGGAGGTACTGGCTCCCGGCCATGGTGACCCGCCCGCGCAGCTCGCCCGGCGAGGAAGCCACCCAGGAGCCGTCGCCGGCCGCACTGTAGAGCGAATCGAAGCCCTCGGCGGTCTGGTGGTACAGCACGGCCAGCGACGCATCCGTGGGCCGCAGCACCTGGGCGAACGGATGGGTCCAGCCGAGCCCGACGGGCGAGGAGACCAGACCCGGGTACAGCGGCCGCTCGCTGTGATAGCTCAGGCCGAAGCCGAGCGCTAGCGGCGACTGCGCGAGCGCGAAGAATGGGATGCCGAGCGCGATGTCGCCCGAGCCGACGTTGACCGGCCCGCCCACGCCCGTGCTGAAGCCCCGCCCCCCGCCGCCACCGAAGCCTCCACCCCCGCCGAAGCCCCCGCCTCTTCCGAAGCCCCCGCCCGCGCCGGAGCCGCCGCAGGTCCGCTTGTCTCCACAGTTCGCGGTGAGCGGCTCGACATCGGTCGCCACGAGCTCCTGCACCGGCTCGGCGACAAAGGCGATCCGTGCGCTGTAGGTGATCGTCGCGCCGCAAGGAATGTCGACTCCCGTGTCCCAGAGGCCGTCTTCGTAGTAGATGAAATCTCGGCTGATCACCGCGCTGAGGTCGGTGGGATCGGAGCCGAGGAAGAGCAACAAGTTGTCGCTCGACGCGACCGGATCGTTGGTACAGGTATAGAAAGGGGGCCAATCGCCACTGTTCTGGCACATGTAGTTGGGAGCCTGGTACTTGACCCAGATGCGCCTGCCGAAGACCTGCAGCTCGACCGAGGGCTTGGAGCTGGCCGGCGGATGAAAGGAGGTGCAGCAAGGAGGCGGCGCCCCGATCCCGACCGGCGGGTGGCAGGTGGACAGCGGGCTGTTCGCCGCGAGCCGGTGCTGGGTGGTGCGCATTCCGGCGCAGTCCGTCCAGCTGGTTGGTCCGGTTGCGTCCGGGAAGCACTGGTTGGGCTGCACCGGCACGCCGCATCCACCCCGGAGGAGAACGCAGCTGCCGCTCACGTTGCCGCAGCTGCCAGCCTGGCCGAAGGCGGGGCCGGCCATCGCCGCCGCACTCACGACCCAGAGTCCTACGCACCTGATCCATCCCGACCGCATGAGGTCTCCCCAAGAGGCGTCGCTGTCCGACGCTCGATCACACCGCGCCCCTGCTCTGAGGCTCGGCTACGCTCGAGTCTGGTGGACTGCCAGGCGCCGTCAGGAAAGCGCGGACATCCTCGAATTACGGGCTGGCAGTATCTACCGAACCGCGGCGCCATTCTCGGAGGACATCATCTTGTTGTCAAGAGCACCATGGGCACTTCATTTATGTCAATCGGCGTATGTAAACGATAACATAGCTGAAGCGCCGCATATCTGCAGGTTGCGTGGTACACGCTCTGTGGAGGAGTCCGGTCAATGCTAGGGTATGCGAGACCTTCAGACTCTGCGATGAAAACGTCGGTCAAGCGTCTTGCAAGAGGGCCGAATCTGTTCCGTTGGCCTGCCCGGCTGGTCCGCCTGCTGGGTCAGGTCACGGACCGCGAGGTCGCGCGGCGCGGCGACATTTACCTGCAAACCGTCCGTGCCGAACGCCAGCGGCGCGGCATCCCGCCTCTCGAGCCGCGCCGGCCCAGGACTCGGTGGACGAAGGCCATGATCGGGCTCCTGGGCACGGCGATCGACAAGGACGTGGCGGCGGAGCTGGGGCTTCCCGTCATGAGCGTGTTCATGAAGCGCACAGCGGCGGTTCCAGGTCGCCCGACGCGCGAGTGGCAGGGTCAAGCCGCTAGCTTAGTACTGCCCACCGGAAATACGGTGGCATTCGACCGCCGATCCATCCGTTCCAGCTGCGTTGCGCTCCCTGCGGCATAGTCCCTCGCTATGCCTCAGTCGCGACGCCTTGCTGGGACGGCGTCTCGGCGCCCTCGATGCGTCACCGTATTTCCGGTGGGCAGTACTTAGCAAGCTAGATCTCAGACAGCAGCGGCGCTTTGAGGAGGCCACTGCCGAGGATGGCTTTGAGGTCGCGATCGCGTGCGAAGCCGGACTCGCGGCGCAAACCTTGGAAGACTTCCGCGACGATGAGTCCGCACGTGCTGAGGACGTGCTCACTGCCGAGCAGCTTCGAGACCTCCTCAGCGGTCCGAGACGAATTGCCGTTCAGGAACTCTATCCAGGCAGAGCTGTCGATCACGACCCTGACGAGCGGGCGGGCCGCCGCTGGCGGAGCTCATCCAAGTTCCCCTCCCACCGGAACTTGCCACGCAGCGAACGATATCCCTCGAGCCGCCGGCGGCGGGCATACTCGCGGAGCGCCTCGTTGATCACGGCGGTCTTGCTCATGCCAGGCGAGACCGCGAGAGCCTCCTGCATGGCGTGATCGTCGAGGTTTAGGGTGGTGCGCATTCTTTTCCCCCAGAGCTGCGCAGGGCGGCGAGGATGCGGGCGGCCAGCGCGCGGGCGCGCACACGCAGGCCGTGGTAGACGCGGAAGGCCAGAACCTCGGCTGCCCTCGCCAGCTGGCGCGGCGCGCCGAACCAGCGGACCTCGGCGGCGCGCTTGGCGTCGAGGGCTTGGCCCAACTCGGCGTAGAACTGCTCGTCGTGACGGAAGTACATGTTCTTCAGGCCGCACTGGTGGGCCTCGACACACTGGCGGCCCAGGGTCCGGAAGCGTTTGGGGCGGTAGAACATGCGGCCGCCGCGCAGCAGCAGCTCGCGCATCTCGCCGCGCAGGCGGGTGAAGGCCGGGCCCCGCCAGTGGTCCGCGAAGGTGCCGGTGAGGGCGTTGCCGAGCGGTTGGTAGTCGGGGTGCATCAGCATGCAGCACGGATACAGGTCGCCGTTGCCGCGGATGGTGGCGGTGTAGTAGCCGAAGAAGCACTGGCCGTCCTTCTCCCTGAAGCTGCCGGCGGGGGCCAGCGGCAGGTCGAGGCGGCCCGCCGCCTTGAAGCGCGCCTGGCGTAGGATGCCGTTCCATTCCTGGTAGGGAAAGGTGAGCTGCAGCAGCTCCGCGCCGCGGTCCCAGGCGAGCACCTGCTCGAGATAGGGACGGATCAGCTCGCCGTCGCCGGCTCCCAGCAGGCGGTCGGTGGCGATCCGTTCGCGCGGGATCTCGAGCACCGGGCTGATCGTCAAGCGGTCGGCATGCAGGCCGGCGCCCAGACGATACATGTCGGGGATGCGCTCGAAGTTCTCACGATCGATCAGGAACTGGACCACGATCAGCGGCAGGCGCGGGCGGGAGCCCTGCGCGGCCTCGGCCGCGTGAGAGCCGTTACCGGCCGCGCGGACCGCGGCGAGATGGCGCACGTTCTCGCACACGCGGTCGAAGGTTCCGGGCTTGACCGCCATCATGCGATGGTAGTCGGCGGCGTCGGCGGCGTTGAGCGAGAAGATGACCTCCCGGCAGCCGTTGTCGACCAGGCGCCGGGCGACCTCCGGGCCGAGCAGGGCGCCGTTGGTCGTCAGGTTGTCGATCACCACCGCGCGTGCCGTCAGCTCGTCCAGGACGTTCAGGATCTCGCGATGGAACAGCGGATCGCCGCCCCCCGACAGGCGCACGGAGCGCAGGCCGCCCGCCACCAGCTCGTCGAGCAGCTCGGCGATGCGCTCGAGCGGCAGCTGCTGCCTGGTGCGCACGTCCTGCTGGTTGCAGAAGTAACAGGCGACGTTGCAGCGGTCGGTGAGGTCGAGCTCGACGTGCAGCGGGCCGCGCGGCAGGGCGTCGTCGCAGATCGCGGCGATGAGCTCTCGCTTGCGCTCGGCGTCGATCAGCTCCCAGCCATGCGATGCGGCCATCGGGCGGATTGTAACAGCCGCTCGGAGGCCCGTGGCGACGAGCGCGAAACCGCGGAGCTTTTCCGTCAAGCAGAGTGGGGGAGGGCCGCAGCCGCCAGGGTGAGTGGGCGTCTCCGCCAGGGAGAGAGTCCCGGATGCGTGGCAGGGTTGGATGCTGGAGCTTGGTGGCGGTCACGGGACTGGCAGGGTTCCTCCCCAATTTGTGCTACCTGGCCCACCCCCTCGGCAAGCCCGTTCGCCCGCGGGCACTGCCGCCAGCCCCGGTCTGCCTCGAGGCCTGGGTCCGCCTGCGCAGCTATCGCGGCTGCCCGGTGCTGGCCGCTGGCAACGGCTATCGGTTGGGAATCTATTGCTTCCCGGGCGGATGCTCCGGCCCGGCGGGGTCGTCGAACGGAGCGCTGGTTTTCGCCGGACCCTTCCCTGGCCGGGCCTACATCTCGGAGCGGCCGGTGCCCCTCGGCAGGTGGGTCCACCTGGCGGGGCTCGAAGGCACCTCCTCGCCAGCGCTCCCTCCTTCGCTGCCGACGGTCTCCGCGGCCGTGGCAATGGATGGCGCCGACGTCACCTCGGGCCGGCTCTCGAGCTGGACCGACCCGGTCGCGCTGGGTTACGACCCCTGGGAGGAGCGGCTGCTGGGCGCCAGGGCCGCCACCGCCGCGATGGCGATCTACCAGCGCTCGCGTGCCGCGGACTGCGCCGGGACGCCGCTGCCGCCCGACGGAGAGAGCGGGGCGTGGCGATGGAGCCGCGCCTGGCGGAGCCTGTCGCAGGTGGCCGCCGCCCGCGGCACGCCCGGGCACCTGGCACCCCTGGCGCCCTCGAACCTGGCGCGCCCTGACGCCCTCCGGACGGTGCGAACCCCAGGCATCGGTGGCATCACGCCGCGCGGTTGGGCGATCCTGAGCTCGGGTCTCCTGCTGGCGCTGGCGATGGTCGGGATGGGCATGGTCTTGCTCCGGCGAGATCCGGCCGAGGCGCCGCATGCCGGTCCGCCGGCGAGGACGGAAGAATGATGATCCTGCTCATCATGTGGGTGCTCAGGTCGCTCCTCAGGCGGCCGATGCGGTTCGCAGCCTCCTGCCTTGCGGTCGTGGTCCTGACGGTCCCCGACCTGCTGCTCCGGAGCTTCGTCGACCCGGATCTGCCGCGGCCGGCGCTGCTGATGCTGCTCGCGGTCCTGGCCGGCGCCGGGCTCTTCCTGCGCGCCAGCTGGCGCCGCCGGGCGCGGGCCGCCGTGACGCCCCGCAGGCGTTCGTTCGCGCTACGGATCGCCGTGCTCCGTGGCCGGGATGGACGGTCCACGCGCACCGCGGTGATCTTCGACCGCTACCGCCGCCCGCCCGCGGGTGCCGGCGGCGCTCAGGCAGGGGCGGGTCCAGGAAGGATCTCGCGCAGGTAGGAGGAGACGGGCCTCCGGGGATCGTAATTCTGGGGGTAGCCCAGGGAGACCTCCTCGAAACGCACGCCGTCGCGGTGGTAGGTGCCGCGGATGTGCAGGTGACCGTAGACCACGGCGTGGGCGTTGAAGCGCCGATGCCAGTCCTCGCTACGGCGGGTGCCGCACCAGATCGAGAAGCGCGGGATGCGCGGCAGCACCGCGAGGTCGTAGCGGAGCGGGTAATGATTGATCAGCACCACGCGCCCCTCGGCGGCCGCGGCGGCGAGGCGAGGCTCGGCGGCCATGCAGCGCGCGGCGCACCAGCTCGGCTTGTCGGGGTAGGGGTCGGCATGGAGCAGCACCTCGTCGGAGCAGAGCAGGTTGTCCTCCGCCGCCCAGGCGATGGCGTCCTCCGGCGGCACCTCGGGCGGCCGGAAGCTGTAGTCGTAGAGCAGGAACAGCGGCGCCAGCACGCAGCGCGGCCCGGCGCCCGGCCAGGTGACGTAGGGGTCCTCGGGAGTGAGCACGCCGTAGTCGCGGCAGATGGCGACGAGCCGCTCGTACTTCGCCTCGCCGCGCGGCTCGCCGGCATGGGCCGGAACGGTCCACAGCTCATGGTTGCCCGGCACCCACAGCAGGCGGGCGAAACGGCGGCCGAGTAGCTTCAGCGCGTAATGCAGGTGCTGCTCGGTCTCGCCGACGTCGCCGGCGACGATCAGCCAGTCCTCCGGGTGAGGCGGCAAGGCGGCCAGCGCGTCGCGCGTCTCCGGGTAGCGCAGGTGCAGGTCGGCGATGGCGTAGAGTTTCAGTTGACTGGCTCTCCAGGCGGATCCCCGGGGCGAAGGATCTCGATCACGCCGTCGGCGCCGATGGCATAGCCGAGCTCCCGCCGCTCCCGCTCGACGCTCGGCCTCGTCGACTCCCGCTCGGCCGCCGGCCCGCCGCCTGCCGCCGAGCCCGCCTCTGCCGGCGCTGCCGGCGCTGCCGGCGTTGCCGCCGGTCCGGCGGCCTGGCCCGGCAGCAACAGCGCCTGCTGCATGCCGCTCTCGGCCTGGCTGACCTCGACCAGCGGGTGCCGCACCGGCTCGACGGAGTGGTCGGGATCATAGATGGCGCCGCCGCCGCTCGGGATGCCGATCCCGCGCGCGTGCTCGCCGGCGCGCGGGACCGCCTGCAGCAGGCGCCCCCAGCCGGGCTCATCGTGGACGTCGACGACGAAGGGCACGATGCGCAGCATGTCGCTCGTCCGCTCGCCGGTCTCGTCCCACCCCTTGAGGCCGAGCTGCACGGCCCCGGCCGAGACGCCGAGCAGCAGCGCGCCGCTGTAGTAGCGCTCGACCAGCTTCTGGTCGAGTCCGGCGGCCTTGAAGGCGTCCCATCCCCGCCGGACCTCGCCGCCGGCGAGGAGGATCAGGTCGGCCGCCGCCAGGAAGTCGAGGTCCTCGGCGGCAGGCTGGGCCGGGACCTGGCGGCAATGGCGGACGTCGATCTGCTCCATGGCGGCGAGGAAGAGCTGGTAGAACTCGGGGGCGTCGCCGTTGGAGGCGCCCAGGTACGCAGCCCGCGGAGCGCGCCCGGCATGCTTCTCCGCCACGTCGGCGTCGATCAGCGCCCGCACCCGGCCCAGGAGCAGCTCTCCCTCGTCGCGCCAGAACAAGAGCTGGCTGTCGGCCAGCAGGAAGATGGGCTTGATCGTGCTCACCGCGAGGCGCCTCGAGGTGCGACGCGGCCGGCGGCCGCCCGCCGAGAGGCGTCGCCGGCGATCGCGACGACCACCAGGACCACCAGCACGACGTAGGCTGCGATCGTGCCCAGGATCAGCAGCGCGAACAGGCAGACCAGGGCCGCGGCGGCGAGCAGCACCACCACCAGCGCCACCGCGGCCGCGGCCAAGGCCGCCGATACTACCCAGGTGAGCAGGGAGAGGCTGGTCACTCGCGGACGGGCCGGCGAAGAGGCGCCGGCCGCGGCCGCGATCATAGCAGGGCGCCCGCACCCGGCTCGCTGGCGGACCGCTCGCCCCTCTCACCCCGCGCCGGCCTCCCGTGCCCGGCGCCTCGAGCCGCCCCCCATGCACAGTCATCGATGGGCTTCCGGGCGACCGGGCCCTGGGCTTGCATAGACATCGAAGTCGTCGAGCGCGGCCAGCAGGGCGTCAGTCGTTGCCGCGCGACTGAGATCGGAGGCCCAGGATGCGGATGCGCAACCCCTTGCTGTCGGCGGCGATGCTGCTCGCTGTCGTCGTTCCAGGAGGCGCGAGCTCCCGGACGTCGACCGTGGAGTACAGGCCGCCGGCCCAGCCGGGCGACATCTATACGGTGATCGACTTCGCGCGGTCGGGTGGCACGGCGGAGGCGACCACCATCTCCGAGGTCATGGGCAACCGGCATCGGGAGATGACGGTCGTGCCTCACGATTACTGCGAGCACACGACTCCCACCGGCGTGGTGGTCAGGTTCCGTCACTACACCGCGGACTCGGAGCCGCTCACCGTCACCACCACCGGGAGATTCGTCCGCGGCCCCTACCAGGGAGGCATGCCCGCCGAGGCGATGCATCGTTGCTACCAGTTGGTGAGTTGACCGTCCCTCCTCCGCCGTAGCCGAGTGACCGCAGGCGCGCGAGCGGCCGCAAGCGCGCCAGGTTCGGCTGTTACAATCCGCGCCCGTGGACGACGAGCTGCCGCCGAAGCCCGGCCCGCAGGCCGATGCCGCACGGCAGGTCACCCCGGCCGGACCGGGGCCGGCCCCCGCGGCGCCCGGCGCCGACCCGGAGTCCGGCGGCATTCCGCCCGCCGAGCTGCAGGTCTCCCAGGCGAGCGGCGAGCCGCCGCGCTGGGGCAAGGGCACGCGGAGCGGCGAGGAGGGAGTCTTCCTGCGCGGGCCGCAGCCCCGCTCCTCCGAGATCGCCCGCCTGCTGCGCATCTGCGCCGATTTCGTCCGTGGCGTCCGCGGGCTGCACTTCGTCGGCCCCTGCGTCACCGTCTTCGGCTCGGCGCGCTTCACCGAACGTCACCCCTACTACGAGCTGGCGCGGGAGATGGGGCAGCGCCTCGGCAGGGCGGGCTTCACCGTCATGACCGGCGGCGGCCCCGGGATCATGGAGGCCGCCAACCGCGGCGCCCGCGACGTCGGTGCGCGCTCGGTGGGCTGCAACATCATCCTGCCGCAGGAGCAGCGGCACAACGACTACCTCGACCTCTGGCTCGAGTTCCACTACTTCTTCCTGCGCAAGATGATGCTGGTCAAGTACTCCTATGCCTTCGTGGTGATGCCGGGCGGCTTCGGCACCATGGACGAGATCTTCGAGACCGCGACGCTCATCCAGACGGGCAAGATCCGCGACTTCCCGTTGGTGCTGATGGGCGTCGACTTCTGGCGGCCGCTCGTCGACCTGTTCCGCGACAGCATGATCCCCGAGAGCACGATCTCGCCGCTCGACGTCGACCGCCTCCTGCTCACCGATTCGCCCGACGAGGCGATGAGCCGGATCATGAGCTCGGTGACGGAGCTCGGCCTGATCTGGCAGCCGCGGCCGCGCTGGTACCTCGGCGAGAGCCGTCTCGCCGCCGGTGCGAGCGTGCCCGGCTCCCCTGGCCCCGCCCGCTGAGCCCGGGCCGGCCGCCGAGGTCCATCCCGGGTCCCGCGATGCGGGCCTCGGGCTAGAGCAGCCGACTTGCCAGGTTGGCGAGCTCGGAGCGCTCGCCCTTCTCGAGGTTGACGTGGGTGTAGAGGGCGCTGCCCTTGGTGCGGTCGATGAGGTAGGAGAGACCGTTGGTGTGGGCGTCCAGGTAGGGCGTGTCGATCTGGAAGATGTCGCCGGTCAGCACGATCTTGGTGCGCTCGCCGGCGCGGGTGATGATGGTCTTGATCTCGTGCGGGGTCAGGTTCTGGGCCTCGTCGACGATGAAGATCACGTTCGAGAAGCTGCGGCCGCGGATGTAGGCCAGCGGCACGATGTGCAGCTTCTCGGTCTCGACCAGCTCCTCGACCTTCCGGTACTCGCGCTCCTTCTCGCCGTACTGGTTCTTGATGATCGACAGGTTGTCCCAGAGCGGCTGCATGTAGGGGTCGATCTTGGAGTGGATGTCGCCTGGCAGGTAGCCGAGGTCGCGGTTGGACAGCGGCACGATCGGCCGCGCCAGGTAGATCTGGCGGAACTGCCGGCGCTGCTCGAGGGCGCCGGCCAGGGCGAGCAGCGTCTTGCCGGTGCCGGCGGCGCCCGAGAGGGTCACCAGCGGCACGTCGTCGTTGAGCACCGCGTGCAGCGCGAAGGTCTGCTCGGCGTTGCGCGGCGAGATGCCGTAGGCGAGCGGCTTCGCGACCCGCTCGAGGCGGTCGGTGCGCGGGTTGTAGTAGGCGAGGCCGGAGTTCGAGCGACTGCGCAGGATGAAGTACTGGTTCGGCAGGGGACGCTCGGCCAGCAGCTCCTCGACCGGCAGCGCCTCGCCGCGGTAGAGGCGGTCGATCGAGGCCGGATCGTCGACCTGGATCTCGCTCTTGCCCTTGTAGAGGTGGTCGAGGTCCTTGATCTTGACCGTCTCGTAGTCCTCGGCGGTGAGGTTCAGGGCACGCGCCTTGAGGCGCAGGTTGATGTCCTTGGTGACCAGGACGACCTTGCGGTCGGGCTCGCGGCGGGTGAGCGACAGCACGGCGTTGAGGATGCGGTGGTCGGCCTTCTTGGAGCCGAAGACCTCGGCCGAGTCGGGGTGCTGCGAGCTCTCCTCGGTGAGCACCCGGAAGCGCCCGTGCGCGGCGCCGTCGAGCGGGATCCACTCGGCCAGCATGTTGTGGGTCGACAGCCGGTCGAGCTGGCGGATGAACTCCCGCGCCTGGAGGTTCAGGACCGAGTTGCCCTTCTTGAACTGGTCGAGCTCCTCGAGGACGGTGATGGGGACGGCGACGTCGTGTTCCTGGAAGTTGAGGATGGCGTTGAAGTCGTAGAGGATGACCGAGGTGTCGAGGACGAAGATCTTGGGCAGGCTTCCTGGCATAGGCTCTCGTGCGAAGTGCGACGCGATGGCGCTGGCTCCCTGGCTCCCTGGCTCGCTGGCTCGCTGGCTCTGACACCGGCCGAGCTTCGTGTCTCCCTGCTGCTGACCACAGGCTAACCCGCCACCCTCCCTCGGAGCAAGCTCTCGTCGTGGGTCAGGGTCAGGGTCAGGTTCCCTCTGCCGCCCTTTGGGCGAGGCCTCGAAGTTCTCCGTCCCCGCCCTTACGGGCCTCGCCCAAAGGTTGGCAGAGGGAACCTGGCCCTGACCCACGGCCCAAGGTCCGGCCGCCTGCCTCGCGGGATAACATCCGGCAATGATCCCTTCCTGGCGCCGGGCGGGCTCGCCGCGAGTCTGGATGCTGGCGTTCCTGCCGGTGACGGCGGGGCTCGCGGCGCTGGCGCCCGAGCGGCAGGTGGCGCTCTTCGTCTGCGCCTGCGCCGCGATGGTGCCGCTGGCCGCCTGGATCGGCCGCGCCACCGAGCAGCTGGCCGAGCGTGTCGGGCAAGGGGCAGGCGGGCTGCTGAACGCCACCCTGGGCAATGCCGCCGAGCTGATCCTCGGCGTGGCCGCCCTGCGCCGCGGCCTGGTCGTCATCGTCAAGGCCTCGCTGATCGGCTCGATCCTGGGCAACCTGCTGCTGGTGCTCGGCGCCGCCGTGCTGGCCGGCGGCCTGCGGCGCGACGTCCAGCGCTTCAACGCCACCGCGGCGCGCGCGCAGGGCACCATGCTGACCCTCGCCGCCATCGCCCTGCTGGCGCCCGCGGTGTTCGGCGCCTTCGGCGGGCGCCCGGCGGCCATGGGCGGCCTGTCGCTCGCCATCGCCACGGTGCTGATCGTCACCTACGCCTGCGGCCTGCTGTTCTCGCTGCGCACCCACCGCCGCCTGTTCCTGGGCGCCGTGTGCCGCGCCTCGGAGTCGGCGGGCGAACCGCCCGGCTTCGTGCCCTGGAGCACGGCGAAGGCGGCCGCCGTGCTGGCGGCCGCCGCCGCCCTGGCGGCCTGGGTGAGCGGGGTCCTGGTCGACGTGGTCGAGCCGGCGGCGCGCGCCCTGGGGATGAGCGACCTGTTCGTGGGCGTGGTGGTCCTGGCGATCGTCGGCAACGCCGCGGAGCACGCCTCGGCCGTGCAGGTGGCGCGCCACGACCGCATGGACCTGGCGCTGGGCATCGCGGTCGGCAGCAGCGTGCAGGTGGCCCTGCTGGTCGCGCCGCTGCTCGTGCTGGCGTCGCGATTCATCGGTCCGCGCCCGATGGACCTGGTGTTCACGATTCCCGAGGCGCTGGCGATGGCCGCCGCCGTCGCCATCGGCGGCCAGGTGGCGGCCGACGGGGAGTCGAACTGGCTGGAAGGGGTGCAGCTGCTGGCGGCGTACGTCGTCCTGGCGGCGCTGTTCTTCTTCCTGCCCGGCTGACGCGGGGGGCCGCCCGGAGGGGGACGGCGGGCGACGGCGGCGGGCAAGGGCGGCGACGGCAGGCGACGGCGGCGACGGAAGGCGGCGGAAGGCGACGGCGGCGACGGCAGGCGGCGGCAGGCGACGGCAGGCGACGGAGGAAGGCGTGCACGATGGTTCCGTGCAGGAAGCAGGGAGATCCGGTGCCCAACCGCTGCCGGCGACGCGGCGGGCGCTGGCGCCGCGGCTGCAGCTGCTGGCCGCCGCCGCCCTGTTCTCGACCGGCGGGGCCGCCATCAAGGCGGTCCACTTCTCGGGTTGGCCGGTCGCCTGCCTGCGCTCGATCATCGCCGGCGCCGCCCTGCTGCTGCTGCTGCCGCAGGTGCGCCGGCGTCCCACCGCGCACATGCTGGGCGTCGCCGCCTGCTACGCGGCGACGATGATCCTGTTCGTGCTGGCGAACAAGCTCACCACCGCCGCCAGCACCATCTACCTGCAGTCGACCGCGCCGCTCTTCGTGCTGCTGCTGAGCCCCTGGCTGCTCGGCGAGCGCGTCCGGCGCGCCGACCTGGTGTCGATGGCGGTCATCGCGCTCGGCCTGGTGCTGCTGGTGACGGGGCTCGAGCCGGCGTCCGCCACCGCGCCCAGGCCGCTCCGCGGCAACCTCCTGGCGGCCCTCTCCGGGCTCACCTGGGCCCTGACCATCGTGGGCCTGCGCGCCCTCGGCCGGGGAGGCGGTGCCGCGGCGGGCGGCGATCGCGGTGCGCCTGCGGCGCCGGGCGACGACGCGCTCGTCGCCGCCTTCTGGGGGAACGTGCTGGCGGCCGCCGCCGCGCTCCCGCTGAGCCTGCCGCTGCCGCCGAGCCGCGCGACCGACTGGCTGGTGCTCGCCTTCCTCGGCCTCTTCCAGATCGCCCTTGCCTACGTCCTGCTGTCCCGCGGCCTCGGCGGAGTGCCGGCGCTCGAGGCCTCCCTGCTGCTGGTGCTCGAGCCGGTCCTCAACCCGCTCTGGGCCTGGCTGGTGCACGGCGAGCGCGTCGGCCCGCGCGTCCTCGCCGGCGGCGCCATGATCCTCACCGCGACCCTGCTCAACAGCTGGCACGACGCCCGCCTGGCGGCCAGGGAGCAGCGCGCCGGCGCGGCGGCCGCGGGCGCCTGAGCGGGCTGGTTCGCGTTGCGGGCCGCCGCAGGGGCTTGACTTCCAGGCGCATCTAACGTAGCTTGTAGTAGGAATGACTGAAGACGTAGTAGGAGGCTGACAAAGTGAAACCTCGTCGAATCTCCGCGCTGCTGGCGGCATCGCTCCTCGCCCTGCCGGCGAGCGGGCAGCCCGCCGCCTCGTCGCCCGCTGCCGTGACCCTGGTGAGAGCCGGCCGGCTGCTCGACCCTCGGACCGGGAACGTGCTGTCGCCCGCGGCCGTGCTGATCGAGAACGGCAAGATCAAGGAGGTCGGTGCGCCGGCGCGGGTGCAGGCGGATGCGCCGGCCGGCGTCGAGACCATCGACCTGGGCGGCGCCACCTTGCTGCCCGGGTTGATCGACAGCCACACCCACCTGCTCCTCGACGTCACCGTGCCCGCGGAAGCCGAGGTCGGGCGCCGGTTCAATGGCGACTTCGCGCCGGGCCTGTTGCTGGCGATCACGATGTCGCCCAGCGAGCGCGTGCTGCTGGGAGCGCAGCTGGCGCGTGAAGACCTGGAGAGCGGCTTCACCACCGTGCGCAACGTCGGGCACTCCGGCATCGACGGCGACGTCGCGCTGCGCAATGCGATCAGGGCCGGCCGCATTCCCGGACCGAGGGTCCTGGCGTCCGGGCGCAAGCTCATCAAGGGCGGGTATGTCCAGAGCCTCAATCCCGCGCTGGCGAAGTCGGTCTTGGAACAGGAGTTCCTGGTGGTGACCGGGGGCGCCGACGGAGCGCGGCAGGCGGTGAACGCCAATGTCTTCTACGACGTCGATCTCATCAAGGTCGCGATCGGCGAGGACATCTCGCTGGCCGAGATGACCGCGATCGTGGACGAGGCCCACCGCCAACACCTGAAAGTTGCCGCTCATGCCCCCGACGCGCCGAGCATCCAGACGGCGATCGACGCGGGCGTGGACAGCATCGAGCACGGGAACGGCGTGACCGACGAGCAGCTGACCACGATGCGCGACAAGGGTATCTTCCTCGACCTGACGCCCACCTTCTACGACGGCTTCTGGAGCAAGATCCACGAGACGATCACCATGTCTCCGGCCCGGCGAGCGGCAATGGCAGCCGGCGACGACCGCGGCCGACAGCGGGCAGCGGCCCTGGTCCAGCGGGTGATGAAGTCGGGAGTGAAGCTCGCGGCCGGATCGGACATGTGCTGGTTCTATCCGGGGAAGACCCGCGGCCAGGCCTCCGCGACGATGTTCCTCGCGCTGCGCAAGTCCGGTATGCCGCCGCTCGACATCCTGCGCGCCGTCACGACCAACGCGGCGGAGATGCTGGGCTGGCAGGACCGCGTGGGCGCCGTGGAGGCCGGGAAATATGCCGATCTCGTCGCCGTCGCCGGAGATCCGATCGCCGACGTCACCGAGCTCGAGCGCGTTCGCTTCGTGATGAAAGACGGCCAGGTGGTCAGGAACGACCTGGCGTCGCACCAGGGCGCGGCCGTTACTGGCCGGTGACGCCCCAGCGGCGCTTCATGGCGGCGGTGATCGACTGCTTGACGGCGCTCATCTCGCGCCAGGGATCGGCGGCGAGGCTCTCCAGGCGCTCGGGGAGGTTCTCGATCGTGTAGGTGTCGCCACGCACGTCGCCGTCGAGCTCCTCCCAGGCGAGCGGCGTCGACACCGGGGCGCCGGGGCGGGAGCGAGTGGAGTAGGCGGCGATCGAGGTGGCGCCGCGGCCATTGCGCAGGTAGTCGACGAAGATCCGTCCCCGGCGCCGGGCCTTGAGCGGGTTGGAGGTGAAGCGATCGGGGTGGCTCGCCACCATGCCCTCGACGACGGCGCGGGTGAAGGCCTTCAGCTCGTCCCAGCCGTGGCGGCGGGCGAGCGGCAGCACGACGTGCAGCCCCTTGCCGCCGGTGGTCTTGAGGAAGCTGCGCAGCCCGGTCTCGGCCAGCAGGTCGCGCAGGCCCAACGCCGCCTCCACCACCCGCTCCCAGGCCAGCCCGACGTCGGGATCGAGGTCGAACACGGCGTAGTCGGGGCGCTCGACCTGGTCGCGGTGCGCGCCCCAGACGTGCAGCTCGAGCGCGCCCATCTGCACCAGCGAGACCAGGCCGGCAAGCGAGTCGACCGCGCCGTACTGCACCGTCTTGCCGCCCTCCTCGACCGCGACGCGCAGCACGGCGTCCGGGAACTGCTGGGTGAGGTGCTTCTGGTAGAAGCACTCGCCGCCCTGCCCCTCCGGGCAGCGCACCAGGACCAGCGGGCGGTTGGCGATGTGGGGCAGGATCCAGCCGCCGATGCGCTCGTAATACTCTGCCAGGTCGCGCTTGGTCAGCCCCCGGCCGGGATAGAGCACCTTGTCGGGATGGGTGAGCCGCACGCCCGCGACCTCCACCGTCTTCTTGGCGCCTCCCGAGCTGCGATGCGGGGCCCCGGCGTCGCCGCGGCTCGCGGCGGGCGGCGGCTGCGGCAGCTCGCGCCTCACCTCGCGGGCGGGCTTGTCCTCCCGCAGCCCCTGGAACGCCGGGTGGCGCAGGTGGCCGTCGCGCGTCCACTCGCCGAACGCCACCTCGCAGACCAGCTTCGGCTCCACCCAGTGGGCGCCCCGCGCCTCGGCGCCGCGAGGCGGATGGACGAACGGCGGCGCCCGGCGTTCGCTCCGCTCGAGCCGCCGCCGCAGGTCGACCAGCACCTGCGCCGTGAACCCGGTGCCGACCTTGCCGGCGTAGACCAGCCGCCCGTCCTCGTAGAACCCGAGCAGCAGGGCCCCGAGCCCGGCCCGCGTGCCCTCCGGTTCGGTGAAGCCGCCGATCACCAGCTCCTGGCGCTGCAGGCACTTCACCTTGAGCCAGTCCTTGCTGCGGCCGGAGTGGTAGGCCATGTCGGCGCGCTTGGAGACGATCCCTTCGAGGCCGAAGCGGCAGGCCTGGCGGTAGAAGTCCTCGCCGTGGCCGGCGACGTGGTCGCTCCACCGGATCGGGCCGCCGCCGGTCCCGATGCCCGCCGCGTCGAGCAGCTCGCGCAATGCCTGCTTACGCTCCAGCAGCGGCGCCGGGCGGAGGTCGTGGCCGTCGAGGTAGAGCAGATCGAAGACGAAGTAGACCATCTCGGCGCCGTCGGGCCTGCCCGAGCCCCCACCCCTGCTGCCGCCGCGGCCGCGGCCGCCGCCGCCGTCGCCGAGAGACTCCTGCAGGGCCTGGAAGCTGGTCTTCCCATCCGGCAGCAGCACGGTCACCTCGCCGTCGAGGATCGCGGTGTCGACCGGCAGCGCCGCCGCCGCCGCGGCCACCGGCGCGAAGCGGTCGCTCCAGTCCTTGCCGTGCCGGGTGAGGAGCTGCGCCTTGCCGCGCCGGACCTCGCACACCAGCCGGTAGCCGTCGAACTTGATCTCGTGCAGCCACTGGCCGCCCACCGGCGGCTCGCTGACGAGAGTCGCCAGCTCGGGCGCGACGGTGCGCGGCATGGCCGCGCGGCGCGCCCCGGGCACGGCGCTCGCCAGCTCGGCCAGCTTCGCCGGCTCCGGGGAGCGCCGCCGTGCGGCCGGCCGGGAGGTGGCGCCGGCCGTTCCCTTCGCCTTGGCCGGCCGCGACGATGCGCTTGCCGCTCCCCGGGGCTTGGCCGCCCGCGACGATGCCCCGGCCGCTCCCCGGGGCTTGGCCGGCCGCGACGATGCCCCGGCCGCTCCCTTCTTACGCCCGGCTCCCCGCTTGGCGGCCGGCTCGAGCTCGGTCGCGCCGTCCGGTCCCCAGACCCGCGGCGGATCGGCGGCGATCTCCTCGATCGTCTGGCCGCTCGCGGCGCTCCTCACCTGCTCGCGCACCAGCGCGTCGGCGCTGCCGGGCCGCGCGGTGGCGTCGTTCTCCTTGATCAGCAGCCAGTTCTCGCGGTTGTCGCCGGCACGCGGGCCGGTCATGCGCACCAGCGTCCAGCCGCCGCGCAGCTTCTCGCCCTGCAGCTCGAGCTTGAGCTTGCCCTTGCGCCACGCCGCGAGCGGCTCGCCCTCCAGGGAGTGCCAGGTGCCGCGGTCCCAGAGCAGCACGGTGCCGCCGCCGTATTCCCCGGGAGGGATGACGCCCTCGAAATCGCCGTACTCGATCGGGTGGTCCTCGACCTGCACCGCCAGCCGCTTCTCGTGCGGATCCAGGCTCGGGCCTTTCGGCACGGCCCAGCTCTTCAGCACGCCGTCCATCTCCAGGCGGAAGTCATAGTGCAGGCGGCGCGCGGCATGCTTCTGCACCACGAAGGCGGACCCGGCGGCCGGCGTCGCCGGGCGGCGCCGGGGCCGCTTGCCGCCCGCCGGCTCCGGCGTGCGCGAGAAGTCCCGCTTCCGCCGATATTGCTCGAGAGGCACGGGCTCAGGCGCTCCGCCTGGCGGCGCGGTGGTGCCGCGGCGTGTTGGCGGTGCGGTGGTGCCGCGGCGTGGCCGGGCGGCGGGCCGGCGGCCGGCGCCGCCCACCCTCGTCGACGCTGCGCTTCAGCAGCTCCATGAGGTCGACCACCTTGCCGCGCGACGGCCGCCGCGGCGGCGCCTTCGCCTTGCCGCCCTCGAGCTCGCCGGCTGCGACACGGGCGTCGATCAGCGCCTTCAGGTCGACGCGATAGTCGTCGCGGTAGCGCTCGGGGTCCCAGGCGTCGATCATGGTCTCGACCAGCCGCTGCGCCATCTTCAGCTCCTTCTCGGTCAGCCCCTGCTTGCCCGCCGGCAGGTCGAGCTCGGCGGCGTCGCGCAGCTCGTCCTGGAAGCGCATCAGGTCGAGCACGATCACGTCGTCGAACGGCACCACCGCGGCGAGGTGCTGGCGGGTGCGGATCACCACCTTGGCGATGCCGGCCTTGCCGGTGCGCCGCAGCGTCTCGCGCAGCAAGGCGTAGCTCTTGGCGCCCCGGCGCTCCGGCGCCAGGTAGTAGGGCTTCTCGAAGTAGAGCGGGCCGATCTGGGCGACGTCCACGAAATCGATGATCTCGATCGTCTGGGTGCTCTCGGGGTTGGCGCGCTTCAGGTCGTCGTCGGTGAGCACGACGTAGCGCCGCGGCTCGAACTCGAAGCCCCGCACGGTGTCCTCCCAGGGCACCTCCTTGCCGGTCTCGGCATTGACGCGCTGGTAGTGGACGGGCGCCAGGTTGCGGCGGTCGAGCAGATTGAAGTGCAGCTCCTTGCTCTTCTCCGCGGTGTACAGGCCGACCGGGATATTGACCAGCCCGAAGCTGATGCTGCCCTTCCAGATCGATCGCGCCATGGCGAATTCCTCCCAACAGCTTGCGACTCAATGGGTTAGCAAGATACGTGCCGCTGGTTCCCTCCCCGGGAGCTGACCGCGGCGCGGGTTTGTGAGAAGCTGGACCGCGAGATGCGCCGCATGGCTCTTGCCGAGCATAGCAACCCCGAGATCGCGGCGCCCGCGGCGGCGCCGGCGGGTCGTGTCCTGGCCGGATTGCCCTTGCCTCCCTGCCTCCGTTTGGTCGTGCTGGCCCTCGCCTGCTGCTGCTGCCTGGCGGGCTGTGGCCGCAGGCCGCGGGCCGCGGCCGCGCCGCCGGCAGGCTCCGGCGCGCATGCGGCGCCCGCGGCGAAGGCCGTCGAGATCCAGGAGGACCCGGTCAAGACCGGCATCGAGAGCGCCGACGCCGCCCTGGCGGGCAAGGTGCGGGCGGGGTTCGCGGCCGACCCGCGCCTGCGGCAGCTGCGCATCGAGATGGACGCCGAGGCCGGCCGGGTGACCCTGTGGGGCCGCGTCGACCGCGCCGAGCAGCGTGCCGCCGCCGAGCAGCAGGCGCGCCGCACCCCGGGCGTCACCTCGATCGTCAACCTGATCAAGGTCGGCGGCTAGAGCACCGCGCCGTCCGTCCCCCGCCGGGCCGCACGACGCGGTGCTGGCTTCCGGAAATTCCGGTTCGATTCTTGCTTCCTTCCTGTCCTCGAACGAGACTCCCCCTGGGAAAAGCAGGGAGGAGGGGGAATGCGGGAGGAGGATGGAAATGAAGACCAGAGCGCTCCATCTCGCGGCGGCCGCGCTTCTCGGTTCGTCGCTGGCGTCGTGGTTCGGCTGCGGCCGGGACTCCGTCGTCGAGGTCAGGAAGGACAACAAGGGCAACGAGCAGGTCCACGTCGACAGCTCGAGGATCGAGAACAGTCTCCACAAGGCCGGCCAGGAGATGAGCAAGGACGCTCACGATCTCGGCCGGGCGGTCGAGCAGGGAGCGCGCGACGTCGACCGGCGGGTTGGCCCCGTGGCACGCGAGACGCTGGCCGACGCGACGCTCACCACCCGGGTGAAGGCCCGGCTGATCGCCGCCCCGGACCTGGGCGGCATCCACATCCATGTCAGCTCGCGCGACGGCCAGGTGACGCTCGAGGGCACCGTGGCCACGCATGACGACATCCTGGATGCCGTGAAGATCACCCGCCGCACGGAAGGAGTGCGGGAGGTGATCAATCACCTGCAGGTCGGCCCGACCGGCTGACCAGTGTCCCGCTCGGGACACTAAGACTCCGGCGCGGCGGCGCCGGCCCCCAAAACCCATCTCGCGGCACTGGATCTCTTAGGGACTGGTGTGCCGCTGCTTGCCGAAGCCGCTCGGGGCTCCGGCCGAGGTGCGGCCCGAGGAGGAGGGTCTGTCATGAAGCGAATCACCTGGAAGCATGCCGTCGCCGGGCTGGCCCTGCTGGCGACCCTCTCGCTGGTGGCGCCCGCCCCGGCGCAAGCCGCCGTCTGGGGCGCCGGAGAACGGGGGGATGCCTGGAGCGACGGTTGGTCCTGGATGTCCTCTCTCTGGGACGGGTTGGTGAGAATGCTCGGCGGCGGAGCCGCTGGTAGGGTGCCGCCGCAGGCGCCGGCTACCGCGAGGCCGCAAGGCACCGCCGTCGAGAAGAGCACCACGGACAGCAGCGTCACGGGCGACAACGGCTCGATGATCAACCCGGACGGTCAGCCGCCCGGATAAGGACGAGCGCCGGCGCGGCGTCCGGCCGGTAACCGAGCGCCGGCGCCATCGCCCCAGGACCGCGCGAGGCCGGCGTGGACGCCGGCGAACGGGGGGCGCGGCGTGCGCGGTGTCCCGTCGTTTCGGGCTGGCGCGCCGCTGATGTAAGCTCTTCTCATCATCGTCAGGAGGGCGGAGCCATGAGCGAGCATCCGACCGCGACCGAGCTCGAGGGCTTGGTCCGCGGCGATCTGAGCCGGGAGCAGGCGAGATTGGTGGTTCGTCATCTGCTGCGTGGCTGCGAGAGCTGCGTCGCGCAGATCGCCCCCTACGCGTCGATGCTGCTCGCCGGTCCCGCCGCCGCCACCCGGCATGTCGAGCTCGACGCTCGGGCATCGGCTGCCAGCTCGCTCGCCGATGCTCCCGGCGATGCGCCCGGCGCTGCCAAGGTCCGTCGCTCCGCCTCGTCGCCGCGCTCCGGCCGCCGCATCGCCTCGCCGGCCGGCGCGCCGGCGGCGAGCGAAGGCGCGGCGGCGGCACCTGCCCTGACGTCCGCTCCTGTACCGTCCGCAGCCCTCGCCGAGCCGGATCGGACGCTCCTCGAGCATGCCTATGACCGCGCCATCGACCGCGCCTTCGCGGCGGTGATGCGGCATGGCGAGAAGGCGGCCCGGAGCGGCGCCATGGCCGGCAAGGCGCTGGCGCAGCTCACCGCCGCGCAGATCGAGGGCTTGCGGGAGCTGCCCGCCGACCTGCGGGGCTTCGCGGGCTACGAGGCCCTGCTCGATCGCAGCTGGGCGATGCGCCGCGAGGACCCGAAGCAGATGGTGAAGCTGGCGGAGCTCGCGGTCGAGGCCGCGGCCGGCCTCGGAGCGGAGGGCTTCAGCGCCGGACAGGTGGAGGACTTCCAGGCACGCGCGGCGATCGAGCTCGCCAACGCCTATCGCGTCATGGACCGCCTCGAGGAGGCGCAGGCAGGCTTCGAGGCGGCGCGCCGGCATTACCGGGAGGGCAGCCAGGACCGCCTGCTCGGGGCCCGGCTGCTCGAGGTGGAAGCCAACATCCACGGCGACCGCGGCGAGCTCGGCGAAGCCCTGGCCGCCCTCGATCGGGCGCTGCGGGTCTATCGCCGCCACGGCGATCCTCACCTGGCGGGCCGCAGCCTGATCAAGAAGGGGCTGTACACCGCCCGCGCCGGGCGCCAGCAGGAGGCGATCGAGCTGCTCACCGAGGGGCTCGCGATGATCGACCCGGCGCAGGACGGCCCGCTGGTGCTGGCGGCGGTCCACAACACCGCCTGCTGTCTCATGGAAGGGGGCCGCTGCCGCGAGGCCCGATCGCTGCTCTGGCGTCATCTCAGTCTCTACGAGCAGCACGCCGGCCGCCAGGACCGCCTCAAGCTGCGCTGGCTGCAGGCGCAGATCTACGCCGGGCTCGGCGATCACGGCCGCGCCGAGCGCGCTTTCGAGGAGGTGCGGCTGGGGCTGCGCGAAGCCGGCAAGTCGCACAGCGAGGCGATGGCCACGGTGGAGCTGGCGGGCCTGCGGTTGCGGCAGGGGCGCGAGGATGCGGCGCGGGGGCTGGCGGTGGAAGCCGCCGAGCTGGTGCTCGGTCTCGACATCAGCCGCGAGGTCTCGGCGGCGCTGGCGGTCCAGAAGGCGCGCCTCGAGAAGACGGCCGTGGTCACTCCCGAGCTGGTCGGCCAGATCCTGCAGCTGCTGCGCGACACGGCGCCCGAAGAGCGGACCAGCCTGCTGGTACGGTCGGCGTAGGGCGGCTCAGGGGTGCCCCTCCGGCCGGGCCTCGGGCGGCGGAACTCCTTCCCCTTGACCTCCCTTTGGGCGAGGGTCTAGGGGTGGGGGCGGAGGACTGCGGGGGCCTCGCCCAAAGGTCGGCCAAGGGGAAGGAGCTCCGCCGCAGGCGGCCCTCCTACTTGCCCTACGGCTGCGGCTCCTGGCTCGCGGCGGCCAGGGCTCCGGAGCCGATCAGCTTGCGGAGCGAGGTCTGGACCATCTCGTCGATCTCGTCCTGGGGGCTGGTGGCTGACGTCGGGGCGTAGAGGGTGCCGGGATCGGCGTACATCTGCTCGAGCAGGCGGAAGAGACGGTCCTCCTCCGGTCCGGCCGCGGTCGCGATGGGGCAGGCCGCCGCGAAGAACCGGCCGGGGGAGAAGCCGATCACCCGCAGCATGCTGAGCAGGTGCTCGACCTTCAGGCCGAGGCCGCCGCGCATCAGGCGGGTGATGGTGCCGACCCGCCAGCCCAGCTCGCGCTCGACCTCCCGATAGGTATGGTTCGACAGTCGGATGGCGTTCTTGAGCAGCGAGACGATGCGATCCTTTTCGTCAGATGGCATTCTGTGATCCTACAATGCATTTAGCGCCAACGGAAGATCCGGAGGGCCACCAGGAAGCTGGCGAGGCCCCAGGCGGCGACGATGGCGAGCTTGGCGGCCACCGCCGCCGGCGACCATCCCTCGGTGATGACGCCGCGCAGGGCGTCGTTGAGGGCGGTGAGCGGTAGCGCCCGGACGACCGGCTGCACTCGCTCGGGGAACCTCTCCGAGGAGAAGAACACCCCCGACAGCAGCCACATCGGCAGCATCACCAGGTTGGCCAGGCCGCTCGCCCCCTCGATGGTGCGCGCCCGCGAGGCGATGAGCAGCCCCAGGCCGCAGAAGGTCATCGCGCCGACGAGGCTGGTGACGAGCAGCAGCCAGAGAGAGCCGCGCACCGCGACGCCGAACACCAGCCAGCCGACCCCCACCAGGATGACGATCTCGGGCAGCAGGAAGACGAGGCGTCCGAGCACCTGGGCCAGCAGGTAGTGGCTGCGGCGCATCGGCGTCGCCACCAGCCGCTTGAGCAGCTGCTTCTGGCGGGCGGTGGTGATGCCGAAGGCCAGGCTCCAGATGCCGGTCCCCATCAGGTTCATGCCGACCAACCCGGGGATGAGGAAGTCGATGTAACGCGAGCCCTTCTCGGTCACCAGGTCGGAGCGGATGGCGATCGCGTCGTGGCGCCCGGCGGCGCGCTGCAACGCATCCTCGGCCTCGAGGCGGGCGATGCGCGAGTCGGGGCGCGTCTGGTCGAACTGAAAGATCCAGGGCGTCCCGGACTCGATCAGCAGCGAGATCTTCCCGGTGCGCAGCGCCTCCCGCGCCTCGCCGGGCGACATCGTCCTGACCATCAGGACCGGGGAGCGCCCCAGCGCGGCGGCGGCGCGGTCCGCCCCGGCGCCGGCGACGAGGCCGATCGGGATGCGGTCCGGCGCCTTGTCGCGGAACGCCAGTCCCAGGGCGACGGCCAGCAGTAGCGGGAAGGCGAAGACCCAGAACAGCGCTTCCGGCTCGCGCACGAACTCGCGGAAGCGCGAGAGGGTGAGCTGCCACAGCGGCGAGGGACGGTCGCTCATCGGGAGTCATCTCCTGGAGTGCGGGTGGAGGGCGGGGCGCGGCGGCGCTCTGCGGCGTCTCTCGCTTGCCGTCATTCCTCGCGCAGCGCCCGGCCGGTGAGCGCCACGAAGACGTCCTCGAGCGTCGCGCGATGCGTCGAGAGGTGCACCAGGCGGGCCCCGGACCGCTCGACCGCCGCGAGCAGCGCGGGCACGCCGGCGATCAGCGACCCGACGGCCAGCGACCAGTTGGCGCCGCGGCGGCGGACCTCGCGGACTCCCTCCAGGTGCAGCAGGCTCTCGCGCGGCAGCTCCGGCTCGGAGGCGAACTCGACGACGTCGGCCGCATGCAGGGAGGCGATGAGCTCGGCGGGCGTGCCGAGCGCGATGACGCGCCCATGGTCGACGATCGCCACCCGGTCGCAGAGGCGCTCGGCCTCTTCCATGTAGTGCGTGGTGAGCGCGACGGTGCCGCCGGCGCCCCGGAAATCGGTCACCTGCTCCCAGAGCTGCAAGCGGCTCTGCGGGTCAAGGCCGGTGGTCGGCTCGTCCAGGAAGAGCAGCTCCGGATCGCCCACCAACGCGCAGGCGACGGCGAGGCGCTGCTTCTGGCCGCCGGAGAGCTTGCCCACCGGCGCGTCGCGCTTCTCGTCGAGAGCGAGGCGCCGCATCACCTCCTCGGGCCGGCGGCCGCGGATGTAGAAGGAGCGGAACAGCCGCAGCGTCTCGAGGACGGTCAGCTTTGGCGACAGTTGGGTCTCCTGAAGCGCCAGGCCGAGGCGCTGGCGCAGCGCCTGGTTCCCCTTGCCCCAGGCGAAGCCCAGCACCTCGACCTCGCCGGCGTCGGGGACGGTGAGCCCCTCGAGGATCTCGAGGGTGGTGGTCTTGCCGGCGCCGTTCGGTCCCAGGAGGCCGAAGCACTCGCCGCGCCGCACCTCGAGATCGAGGCCGTCGACGGCGACCACCTCGCCGTAGCGCTTGACCAGGCCGCGGCAGCGCACGGCGACCTCCGGCGCGGCGGGCGCCGCCATGGTCTGCGGGGAGGTCGCGGGCGACGATTCGAGTGGCGCGAGCGATTGGGGCGATCGGTGCGATTCGAGCGATTCGAGTGATCTGGTCATGGCGGCCGGTACCGGGTCGGGAACGGTCGGCCGGGAAACTAGCACAGTTGTGCGGCGGCCGGATGGCGGGGCGGTCGGCGATGAGGACGAAGAACCTGGTGGAGGCGGCCGCTTGCCGCTTACTGGAAGTAACCGTTCACGTCGATCACGAAGCTGGTGCCGGTGGTGGAGGAGTTCAGCACGCCGACGGTGCCGGTGCCGTCGGTCGCCAGCATCAGGATGGAGTTGTTGGCCCGGGTCTGGCCGGCGCCGAAGTTGAGGTTGCTGGTGCCGAGCGGCAGGGCGTTGCCGGGAAAGAGGCTGATGAAACCGGCGGCCGAGCTGATGACGGTCAGGTTGGCGGAGACCGCGACTGCCGAGCCGGGGATGCCGCAGCTGCCGGCGATGGTGAAGCTCCGCGTCTGGGTGGCCGACAGCGCCGGCCCTCCGAGCGGGCCGGCGGCGTTGCGGGTGTCGACGACCCGGCAAGGAGGCACGGTGAAGAAGCCGGCCGGCCCGCGCGGCGGCGAGTAGAAGAAGCTCTTGGCAAGGGTGCCGGCGGCGCCGCCGCCGCTGACCACGACGTCCACGAGGCCGGTGACGTGCGCACCGGTCACGGCGGTGATGGTTTCCGGGCCGCTGACGTTGACGGCGGTCGCGGCGACGCCGCCGATGGTCACCGCATCGCCGCTCTGGAAGTTGCTGCCCGAGATGACGACCGCGGTGCCGCCCGCGGTCGGGCCGACGTCGGGGTGGATGGCGGACACCGCCGGCGCCGCGACGTTCCCCTGCGTCATGCAGACCCCGAGCGCGCTGCCGATGTGGGGATTGATCACCGCCACGGTGCGCGGGTGGAAGACCATGTCGGTCTGGCAGCCGCTGAGCAGGTGGCAGTAGCCCATGATGGTGCCGTAGACGTTCGGCACGCCGTTGATCGTCGTCGGCGCCGGACAGACCTGGGGCCCCGAGTAGCAGCCCGGCTCGACGTTCCAGCACTCGTCGATCGGCGGGGAGTAGCAGTGGGTGTGGACGGAGCCGAAGTTGTGGCCGATCTCGTGGCCGACGATGAGCGCGTCGCCGGCCAGGTAATCGATCAGGAACACCTGGCTGAAGTTGTAGCCGTAGCCGTGGTCGCACAAGCTGCCGACCCAGGCGATGCCGGAGGCGGAATAAGGCGAGGGCGACTTGCCCGAGAGCATGCTGGTGACGGTGCGGGTGACGGTGCCTTCGTTGGCGGCCCAGTAGTTCGAGAACTCGGTCAGCTCGGCGCTGCTGGCGGCGCCGCCGCTGTTCGGCTGCTGCATGTAGGGGTCGGTGACCGACGCGGTGCGCAGAATGGTGGTGCCGACCAGCAGCTGCACCTGGAGATCGCGCTCGTACATGACGTTGATCTGCGCGAACAGGGAGGCGATGTAATTGGTCGCCGCGGTGGTGTCGTCCGAGAACTTCTGCGACATGAATTCGTGGTCGGTGTCGATGGCCACGGTCGCGAGGTTGAAGCCGGCGCTGGCGGTGATCGGTCCGGAGATCTCCGCGACGGCGGGCAGGGGAGCGGCGGGCTCGGCAGGCGCCGGGAGCGAGAGCAGCGGCGGCCGGAGACCAAGGCCGGCGGCTGGAGAGCCATGGGCGATCGGCGTGGCGGCGGAGTGCGCGCCAGCCGCGGCGCCACCGAGCTGGTCCTCGCCGCAGCTCCATGCCGGCTTCGGGTGAGAGCCCTGGCCGGCCAGGAACGCCTCGGGCGTGGCGAGCAGGTGCAGGCCAGGCTTGCCAGGGACCAGCGGCCGCAGCTGGTGCTGGCCGCCGGCGGCCGTCTGGATCAAGCTCTCGACGGTGCCGGTCACCGGGTCGACGGCGACGTAGATCCCCGAGCTCGGGTCGTCCGCCAGCGAGCCCCAGAAGAAGACCAGGCGCGAGCGCGGGACCTCGTGCGCGCCGCCGGCATCGACCCGCAGCACGCGCGCGCCGGGAGCGTAGATCTCGTGGCGGACGATCACCACGTCGCGGCGGGTCCCCGGAGCCACCGGCCAGCCGGCGATCCGCACGCGGTCGCCGGTCCGCACCCGCAGCAGCGCCGGCAGCAGCTCGGCGTCGAAGCGGACGAGCTCCGCGTCGCTGGCCAGGTCCGGCGCCTTGACGATCACGACGGGCGCGTCCGGAGGCACGGCGCGCGCCGCCGGCAGGGCGGCGGAGAGATCGAACGCGGACGTCGGCGGGGCGGCTGCGAAGGCGGGTACGCTGGTGGTCGTCACTGTCGCCGCGAGGGCGACGATGACTGCGATCAGGATCAGCGAAAGCGCCGGCCGCGGATGCGGGCCGGCGCTGGCAGGTCTACGGCAGGGTTCCAGCATGAAACACTCCTGTGCTCGCGACGTGCTGCGTGCTGCAACGCATGAGCATAAGGCTATTTGTCTCTAGATGACAAGCCTGTCAACTCTTCGTCTCTGCTTCTCCGCCCCTGCGGGCTTCCGGCGTCCGGGACCTCGCCCAGATCCCGGACACCGGAGTCCGCCGCCCGCGGCATCCCTCGCCCGCGGCACCCCATCCTTCATGCTGACCGCGGGGGACAGTGCAGGCTCCGCGCCAGCCTCGCCGCCCCGGCGGCAGCCGCCGCGCTCTCGCGTCCCTCCCCATCCAAGTCGCTGATATCAGAGAAGTTGAGGGCTGTGGTGCCGCAAGCGGCGCGAGACGAAGGAGGGGCTGACTGCCCAAAAATGTCAGTGCTCCCCGTCAAACCTCGTCGGAGGCTATCGGCCGGCAGCTCACCACGAGCTCGGCAGGCTCTCCCGAGGGTGCTGCCGCGCTTGCCGCGGCGACGTCGACCACCGCGGTGCCGCCGGCTTGCAGGGCGCCGAACAGCAGCTCCCGGGTGAGCGGCTGCTTGACCGTCTCGTCGAGGACGCGGGCCAGGGGACGTGCGCCGAAGGCCGGGTCGTAGCCGCGCTCCGCGAGCAGCCGGCGGGCCTCGGGGGTCAGCTCGAGGCGCACGGCCTTCGCCTCGAGCTGGACGGCGAGCTCGGCGATCAGCTTGTCGACGATCTTCTCCATCACCTCGCGCGACAGCGGCCGGAACTGCAGCTTGGCGTCGAGGCGGTTCCGGAACTCGGGGCTGAAGAGGCGCTCGTAGGCCCGCTCGGCATCCGCGTCGCGGCCGCCATGCGCCGGCGGCGCGGCGTGGCCGTGGCTGTGGCCGTGGCCGAGGTCGGCTGCGGCGTCGGCGGCGGCGAAGCCGAACGGCCGGCGGGCCATCTCGCGCGCGCCGAGGTTCGAGGTCATGAGCAGGATGACGTGGCGGAAATCGGTGCGCTTGCCATTGGTGTCGGTCAAGATGCCGTGGTCCATGATCTGGAGCAGCAGGTTGAAGACGTCCTCGTGCGCCTTCTCGACCTCGTCGAGCAGCAGCACGGCGTGCGGGTTCTTGGCCACCGCCTCGGTCAGCAGCCCGCCGCGGTCGAAGCCGACGTAGCCGGGCGGCGCCCCCACCAGGCGTGAGACGGTGTGCCGCTCCATGTACTCGCTCATGTCGAAGCGCAGGAAGCTGATGCCGAGCGCCAGCCCCAGCTGCCGCGCCATCTCGGTCTTGCCGACGCCGGTGGGACCGGTGAGCAGGAAGCAGCCGACCGGCCGCTCGCGGTCGCGCAGGCCGGCGCGGGCGACCTGGATGGCGGCGACCAGCCGGTCGACCGCCTCGTCCTGGCCGAACACTGCCTTCGTCAGCTCGTCGCGCAGGCCGCGCAGCCGCTCGCGGTCGTCGCCCTGGACGCGGCGGGCGGGGATCTGGGCCATGGTGGCGAGGACCTTTTCCACCTCCGCGACGTCCACCACCGCGGGCAGCGCGCCTTCGGCGCCTAATGCCGCGGTCGCGCCGGCCTCGTCCAGCAAGTCGATGGCGCTGTCCGGCAGCCTGCGGTCGCGGAGGTAGCGGCTGGCGAGCTCGGCGGCGGCGGCGACGGCCGGGTCGGTGTAGCGGACGCCGTGGTGCTCCTCGTAGCGGCCGCGCAGGCCGCCGAAGATGCGCACCGTCTCCTCGACCGAGGGTTCGACGACCTCGACCTTCTGGAAGCGGCGGGCCAGCGCCTGGTCGCGCTCGAAGCTCTGGCGGAACTCCTCCCAGGTGGTGGCGCCGATGCAGCGCAGGCCGCCGTGCTGCAGCGCCGGCTTGAGCAGGTTCGAGGCGTCCATGGTGCCGCGCCCGGCGCTGCCGGCGCCGATCAGGTTGTGGATCTCGTCGATGAACAGGATCGGGTGCCGCTGCGCCGCCAGCGCGGCGAGCACCGCCTTCAGCCGGTTCTCGAAGTCGCCGCGGTAGCGCGTGCCGGCGAGCAGCGCGCCGAGGTCGAGGCGATAGATGCGGGTGTCGCCGAAGGCCGCCGGCACCTCGCCGTGGGCGATGCGCAGGGCCAGGCCCTCGACCAGGGCGGTCTTGCCGACGCCCGGGTCGCCGACGTAGATGGGATTGTTCTTGCGCCGCCGCCGCAGGATGTGGAGGGTGCGCGCCAGCTCGGTCTCGCGGCCGATCAGCGGATCGATGCCGCCGCGCCGCCCCAGCTCGGTGAGGTCCTGGGTGAAGGCGGCGAGCGCCTCGTCTGCGTCGTGCGGCGCCGGCACGGCCTCGTCGTCGTCCAGCCCGCCGCCGTCCGCGCCGGGTGCGCCGTCCGTTCCGGGTGGTCCGGGGAACCGCGCGGCATCCGATCCGGGAGGGGCTTCCCGCGGCGTCCCTGGGGAGCCCGCCGCACCGGCCGCCGGAGCACCGGTCCTGAGGCCGCGGCGGGAGGCGGGGGCGGGCCGGCCTGGGTGCAGCTTCGAGATGCCGTGTGCCAGGAAGCTCACCACGTCGAGGCGCGTCACGCCTTGGCTGGCGAGCAGCTCCGCCGCTTGCGAGTCGACCTCGGAGAGCATGGCCACCAGCACGTCGGCGCCCTGGATCTCCGTCTTGCCTGCCGCCTCGGCGTGCGCGCCCGCCCATTCGAGCGCCCGCCGCAGTCCCAGCGACAGGCGCGGCTGGATGGTCGCGGCGGTCGCGCGGGGCGGGCGCGCCCTGCCGGCGTCGCGGCCCTGGCGCCCGCGCGCCGGATCTCGCGGCTCTGCCTCGAGCCGGTCGCCGAGCCGCCGGCGCAGCAGATCGAGATCGGTGCCGGCATGGCGCAGCACCTTGCCGGTAGCCTCGTCGAACGTCAGCGCATAGAGCAGGTGCTCGGGGCCGGCGTACTCGTGGCCGAGCCGGCCGGCCTCGGTGACCGCGACGGTGAGCGCGATCTCGAGGTCCTGGGACAGCCTCACCGCTGGCCTCCGCGGCCGGCCAACCCGCCGGCGCCCTCGGGGTCGTCGGCGTCATGGGGGTCGTCGGGCTCGTCGGAGTCATGGGCGCCATGCGGCTCGACGGTGAGCAGCAGCGGCATGCCCTCCTGCCGCGCCTCGTCGATGACCTCGGCGACCTTGGTCTCGGCCACGTCGCGCGTATAGATGCCGGCGATCCCGGCGCCCTTGTGGTGCACCTGCAGCATGATGTGGAGGGCCTCGGCCGGCGGCTTGTGGAAGTGCTTCATCAGCATGGCGACGACGAACTCCATGGTCGTGTAGTCGTCGTTGTGCATCACCACCTGGTAGCGGGGGGCGCGCCTGGGGCGGCGAGTAACCTCGGGCTCGGCGAGGGTCTCGACGGCGCTGCCCGCGCCGGGGTCTTCGAAGGGATCCTTCACTGCACCTGCTCCCGGGTCTTCAGGAAGCGCATCGCCGGCCAGTCCTCACCGGTGGTCTTCAGGTGCCAGGCGTTGCGGGCGAGGAACACCGGCAGCCCGTCGTGGTCCGCCGCCATGCTGCCATGGTGGGCGTTGGCGAAGCGCTTGAGCGCCTGGTGGTCCTCGGCCTCCACCCAGCGCGCGGTGAACAGCGACGTGCCCTCGAAATGCACCGGGATGCCGTACTCGGTGCGGATGCGGTCGGCCAGCACGTCGAACTGCAGCGCGCCGGCGACGCCGACGATCCAGTCGGTGCCGAAGCTCGGGCGGAAGACCTGCGCGGCGCCCTCCTCGGCCAGGTGCAGCAGCGCCCGCCCCAGGTGCTTGGCGCGCATCGGGTCCTCCGGGCGCACCTTGCGCAGCAGCTCGGGCGCGAAGCTGGGGATGCCGGTGAAGCGCAGCGGCTCGCCCTCGGTCAGCGCGTCGCCGATGCGCAGGTTGCCGTGGTTCGGGATGCCGATGATGTCACCGGCCCAGGCCTCCTCGGCGAGCTCGCGGTCCTGCGCCAGGAACAGCACCGGGTTGTGGACGGTCAGCGTCTTGCCGCTGCGCACGTGGAGCAGCTTCATGCCGCGCCGGAAGCGGCCCGAGCAGAGGCGGACGAAAGCGACGCGGTCGCGGTGCTTGGGATCCATGTTCGCCTGGATCTTGAACACGAAGCCGGTGACCGCCTCCTCCTCCGGGTCGACCGCGCGGCTCTCGGCCGGCTGCGGGCGCGGCGACGGCGCCAGCTCGACCAGGCCCTCGAGCAGCTCGCGGACGCCGAAGTTGTTCAGCGCGCTGCCGAAGTAGACCGGCGTCAGGTGGCCGCCGCGATAGCTGGCGAGGTCGAACGGCGGGCAGAGGCCGCGCGCCATGTGCACCTCCTCGCGCAGCTTGGCGGCCGCGCCGGCAGGGAGCAGGCGGTCGAGCGCGGGGTCGTCGAGCCCGCCCGCCAGCTTGCCGCCGGCCGCCGCGGCCGGCATCGCGCCGCGCTGGCGCGCCGCGCCCGTCCCGCGGCCGCCGCCGCCGCGCTCGAGCAGCACCAGGCCTTCGTGGAACAGGTCGTAGCAGCCGAGGAAGCTCTGCCCCATGCCGATCGGCCACGAGGCGGGGGTGACGGCGAGCGCCAGGGTGCTCTCGATCTCGTCCATCAGCTCGAGCGGGTCGCGCGCCTCGCGGTCGAGCTTGTTGACGAAGGTCACGATCGGCACGTCGCGCAGGCGGCAGACCTCGAACAGCTTGCGGGTCTGCGCCTCGATGCCCTTGGCGGCGTCGATGACCATCACCGCCGAGTCGACGGCGGTGAGGGTGCGATAGGTGTCCTCGCTGAAGTCCTCGTGGCCCGGGGTGTCCAGCAGGTTGAAGGTGCAGCCGGCGTAGTCGAAGGTCATCACCGAGGCGGTCACCGAGATGCCGCGCTCCTGCTCGACCTTCATCCAGTCCGAACGCGCACGGCGGGCGTCGCCGCGCGCCTTGACCGCGCCGGCCAGCTGGATGGCGCCGCCGAACAGCAGCAGCTTCTCGGTCAGCGTCGTCTTGCCGGCGTCGGGATGCGAGATGATCGCGAACGTCCGCCGCCGCGACACGCGGTCGTGAAGAGTGCTCATCCTCTCGTGGTAGCTCCGTGCCAGGTGCGCCCGTCGTCGCCGGTCGCGGTACTCGTCGGAACAGCCTCGCCAGCCTAGCAAATTCCCCCTGCGCCCGGCCATCCGGCAGCCGTCAGGTAGTGTCCTGGCTAGATTGCCCTTGCCTCCCTTCCGCCCTTTGGGCGAGGCGTTCAAGTCTTGGAGGGCGTCGCCGTAGGACTGCGGACCCTCGCCCAAAGGGAGGAAGGGAGGCAAGGGCAATCTAGCAAGATAGGACACTACCGCCCGGCGGCGGAGCTGAACCCTACGGCCGGCGGTCAGGACATACGGGCCGGAGCTGGGACGCAGGGCAGATCGAGCCGCGGGCTTCCCACGATTTCCAGCCGTTCCCTAAGTCCTCCGGCCGCGTGCCGCGGCGGATGCCTCGGGTGTCCTCTCCGGCCGCCTGGCCGTGGCCGGACGTGTCGAGGCTCGCTCGCGCGGCTCGAGGCTTGACCGTCGACCACAGGAGAAACATCGATGAAAGGCAACGACCGACGTGCTTTCTTGAAGAACGGGATGTTGGCCGCGGGCGCCGCGACGCTGGGCGCCGGGCTGCTGCCTGACGCCCTGGGCGCGAGGCTGTTACCCGGCGGGGTGCCCGGCGGGGTAGCCGCGCTGGACAGCGAGGCCGAGGCGCTCGGGCCCATCACGAAGGGCGACATCGCGATCCTGAGGTTCTTGCAGGCCTTGGAGCAAGTCGAGGCCGACCTGTGGATCCAGTACTCCGAGCTCGGAGGGACCCAGGACAACGAGGTGTCGGGAGTCAACGGCGGCAACCCCCTCTACGCGGCTGCCCTGCAGATCCTCGACGGCGACATGCCGCAGTACATCCACGACAACACCGACGACGAGATCAGTCACGCCGCGTTCCTCGGCAAGTACCTGGAATCGAAGGGCGCCGAGGCGGCCAACCTGCAGCCGTTCAGGCACCTGCCGAGCAGCAAGGCGACCGGCGCGAACCAGAGCTTCGGCGGCGACGGCGGGCGGCTCACCAATCTCATGCAGCTCACCATCGACACCAGCTTCTGGGCGCGGTACCGCAGCATCACCAACCCCGACTTCGATGCCGGCGCGAAGTTCGTGCAGGCGGTCCCGGACCTGGCGGTCGGGCAGCATACGGCGATCCCCAGGACCGATGACGACACGGCGGGCAGCAGCATCAGCGCCGATCCCGCCAACAACCCGACGTCCATCACCGCTCACCTGCAGGCGATCGCCTTCACCGCGGGCTTTCACTTCGCGTTCATCGAGCAGGGCGGCACCAGCCTCTATCCGACGCTCGCCCAGCAGGTGACCAACCTGGAGGTCCTGCGCATCCTGCTGAGCATCGGCCCGAGCGAGACGATGCACTTCCAGACCTGGCAGGACAAGGCGGGAAATGCTCTGCCGATCACCGACACGGACACCGGCTTCCCCGGCTCGACGGGCGCCACGGTGAGGTTCTCGACGCTCTCCGCCGCCCAGGGAGAGACGAACCCCGAGTCCCTGAAGGGCGATACCTTGCAGGCGAACCTGATCATGCCCGAGCCGACCCATTTCCTCAGGCCGAGCTTTCCGCCGGTCGCGATCGTCCGCCCGACCTCGGCGCGGAACTCGGGAGCGGTGGCCGCCGTCCAGGGCTTCGTCGACGACGGGCTGTTCCTCGGGCACACGGTCAACGGCAAGTCGGACGGCTTCGTCGAGCTGCTGTTCCGCCTGGCCTTGAAGGCGGACGAGGCGCGGCGCGGGGCGTGAACGCACCGCGCGGGAATGTCCGCGGACGCGGCGGCGACTGAGCGGCGCGGCGGGCGGCGTGTAACGAGCGGCGGCGACGGCGCGCCTCTGCGGTTGACGCGGGGGCGGGGCCGCATGCCGCGGACCGTCGCTCGCGGGGAAGACCTCGCCATGCCGATCGACTACGGCCCGATCCTCACCGCGCTGGGCCAGGCGCTCCGCATCGTACGCGACGACTCTGGGCCGGTACAGCCCGGCCAGATCGTCCACCTTCACGTCGAGCCCAGGGGCGCGAGCCTCGAGGTGCCGGTGCTCCTCGACGGCCAGCTCGACCTGTCGTTCCTCACCAAGTCGGTCCGCTTCGCCGATGCCGCCTTCCCGGCGACGCAGCTCGACCAGTACCTGCAGGACCCGGCGACGATCCTCGGCGGGATGCCGGTGCCCCAGGTCGAGGTGCCGCTCGAGGGGCCGACGCTCCCCGGCGCCATCCCCATGGGCGTCCAGGTGAACGTCACGGGCGGCGGCGGCGCGTTCCTGCCGCCGCCCGTCACGAGCGCCGCCCCGGACGTGCAGCTGCCCGGGATGGCCCCGCTCGCGGCGGACGCCGGCAACGCGCTCTCGGGCGTGCCGGGGCTGATCGGCGAGCTCGCGGGGTCGATCCCCATACCGGCCCTCGTGCCCGTGCAGCTCGACGCCACCTGGACGGTCACCAACCTCGACGGCAGCCCGGTTGCCTCGGGGAGCTTCGAGCGGATCGGCGCCGGGGCCGACGTGCTCTTCATCTTCTTCGGCGCCATCGAGGAGCTCACGGTCGCGCCGCCGACGCCCAAGACACTGCTCGTCCAGGTCACGGTGACCCTCACCTTGCCCGGCACGCCGCCGGTCGGAGTCAACCTGCCGGCGCTGCCGATCATCGTGCCCGCCATCCCCATCCCGACCCTCGTGCTGCTCGCGAACCAGGAGAACTTCGGCGTTGCCGGGATCGCCTCCGACGACGACGACGCGCGCATGGTGATGGTCCCCGGCACTTCGCCGATCAGGAACCTGCAGACCCTGCAGCAGGTCCTGACCGACGCCTTTGCGCTGGTCAACCAGCTGGGCACGATCCCTGGGCCGCCCCCGTGGGCCGGCGGGCTGCTCGGCACGCTGGGGCTTGCGATCGACCTCGTCAACAGCTACGTGCCGACCGGCGACCGCTCCGCGCTGCCGGTCGTGCAGGCGGACGTCGTCGGCGATACTTCGAGCATCAAGTTCTCGTCGAGCTTCCTCGGCACCGACGACTTCGACGACGAGGACCAGTCGGTGCTGGTGATCGGCGTCCCGGGCACCAAGGTCTCGCTCGCGACCGACAACAACCTCGGCGGGGACCGCATGGACATCGTCACCGGCACGGAGATGTTCGTCATCGTCAACGACCTCGGCAACCCGCTGGACTTCCTGCCGCAGCCGGCGACGGCGCCGCCGCCCGGGTACATGCCGCCCTCGGTCAGCAACACCCCGAGCGTGAAAGGCAACCTGGAATCGATCGGCATCAACCAGCCGTGACGGCGGCCGGATCGCGGCCTGACGGCGGCGTGATGGCGGCCCACGGCGCCGTCCGCATCCGCGTCCCGCGGTGGCTCGGGCGCCTGGGGCTCACGGCGGCGCTCGACGGCCGCCCGGTGCCGCTCGACGAGCCCGTGCCGGTCGCGAGCACGGGCGGGAGCGTCGAGCTGCGGCTGAGCCTGGCGGTCGCGCGGGAGGGCGGCGCGGTGCGCGTATGCGCACACTGCACGGTGCCGGTCGTGGTGGGCCGGGAAACCGTCGTGGGCAGGCTGCGGTGACCCAAGGCTCGCCTCGAGGCGGGCCGGTCACACCAGGAGCCGGTCCACCGGCACCGCCCAGATGTTCTCTTCGAGCCGCTCGATCTTGACGCCGCCATGGATGACGAGGCCGCCGCGCCAGGACCTCCCCAGGGCGCGTCCGACCTCGCGCAGCGCGCGGCGGTCCACGGGACCCAGACGCTCCGCCGACTTGGCTTCGATCCCGAGGACCCCGTGGGCGGTGGTGAGCAGCAGGTCCACCTCCAGCCCGGAGCGGGTGCGGTAGAAGGCCAGGTCCACGGCACGCTCCGCCGTCTTGACCCATTTCCAGACCTCGGTCACCACCAGGGTCTCGAACATCTGGCCCGTCGTCCCGCCCTGATAGCGGGTGAGATGGCGCCAGATGCCGAGGTCGAGCCAGTAGACCTTCGGCGTCTTGATGACGGAGCTGGTCAGGTTGACGGCATAGGGAGGCAGGAGGAAGGCCTGGTACGAGAGGCCGAGATACTCGATGTAGCGGCGGCTGGTGGCGACACTGAGACCGGCATCGCGCGCCAGCTCCGAGAACGACAGCAGCTGCCCGGAGCGTAGCGCGCACAGGCGCTGAAAACGTCGGAACGGGACCAGGTCGGAGAGGCGCGTCAGGTCTGAGAGGTCCCGCTCGAGGTAGGTGACCTCGTAGGACTCCAGCCACTTGCCGCGCTCGCCGTCCGGCAGCGGCAAGAGCGCGGGCATGCCTCCCCATTCGAGCAGATGCCGAACGCTCGCCGCGGCCGCGGTTGCCGGCGTGCCGATCCGCACCGGCGGGAGCGCCGCCAGCAGCTCGTCCATCGTGCCCGGCTCGGCCAGCAGGCGGTCGAGAAGCGGCGGCTCCGGCGCCGCGGTCTCGGCGTGCGCGAGCTCCGCCGCCATCAGCGGCCAGAGCTCGTAGACGAAGGCACGGCCGGCCAGCGTCTCGCGCACCCTCTGCAACATGAGGATTTGCGACGAGCCCAGCAGGACAGAGCGCTCGAGCTGTCCCGCGTCGAAGGCGAACTTCACCTTGTCGAAGAGGCCCGGCTCCTTCTGGGCCTCGTCCAGGATCGCCGGCCCTACCGTCTCCGCCCACTGGTCGGCGCGGATCTCCCGGAGCGCCTCCCGCTGCTCGGGGGCGTCGAGGTTGACGTACCGAAGGTCGGGATAGACCGCCCGAGCGAGGGTCGTCTTGCCCGTCTGCCGGGCGCCGGTGAGCAGCACGAGCCGGGGAGCCGAGAGAGGAGGCTCCAGCTGCCGCCGAAGGAAGCGATAACGCTGTAGATCTACTCTCATGGTGAACAATTTTACAGCTTTCCTTGCCGGCACGCCACGTTGCCAGGAGCTCTGCCGGCGATAGCGCGGCTTCCTGGTTGCCGCGCAGGCATCGCGGCGGCCGCGGGTTCCTGTGACTGGGCACGCGGCTGCCGCCGGCGCGAACCGGGGACTTGCGGCGTGCGGCCGGCGTGCGGCAGCGGGCGAGCCGCCCCGGCGCCGGCGAGTGGCCGGCACCAGGGACAGTGGAGAGGCGGGTATGGGGAGGGAGGGGTGGAAGGAGTCAGCGGGGGTGCGATTCTCTACCGTAGGAAGCCGGCACCGGCCCGCGCCAGGGAGTGGTCCGGGCGCCGGCTGACCGGTATGTCCTCGGCGGCGCACGCCAGGTTCATCGGTCCGTCTGCGGGGGTGGTCGGCGGCCGGGTGCAGGGTCTGAGCGCGGAGTGAGAGCGGTGTATGGGCGAGAAACAGCCAGATTCTCGGGAATCCTTGGAGCGGTGAGGTGCTCCGGGCCTCACCGGGCGTAGCGGCCGAGCATCGTGGGCTCGGCCTGGTCGAACGCATCGAGCAGCGTCACCGCATCGCCCAGGGCGAGACGGCCGGGCCGGGCCATCCAGGCGTCCAACGCGAACTTGCCGCCGAACTCGCGCACGATCCGATGCAGCACGCCCACATCCTGCGTTCCGCTCACTCCACCGATCACGAGATTGGGGCGCAGCCGGCGGGTCGCCTTGACTCGAAGCGGCTCTCGAAACAGGATGAGGCTTCAACAGAGCGAATGATCAGGCGGTAAAGGCGTGGCGGCCCTCCTCCAGCGACAGCTCGAAGGCAAGTACGAGATCCTCGAGAAGATCAAGGAGGGGGGGATGGGCGCGGTGTACAAGGTCCGTCACCGCTTCCTCGACGAGATCCGGGTGATCAAGGTCATCCGCTCGACGCTCGAGCCCAGCCAGGAGATCTCCGACCGTTTCCTGCGCGAGGCGAGGATGGCGATCCGGCTGCGCCATCCTTCGATCGCGGTGCTGCACGACTTCGCCGTGGACGACGACGGCAAGGCCTTCATCGTCATGGAGCACATTCCCGGGCTCACGCTCGAGGACGTGCTCAGGACCGGCGGCCCGCCGCCGCTGGGGCTGGCGTTGGAGATCGCGTCCCAGGCGCTGCGCGCGATGGGTTACCTGCACCGCAACGGGCTCGTGCACCGCGACGTCGCCCCGGACAACCTGATGCTGACGCGCGGGGTGGACGGCGAGCCGCTGGTCAAGCTGATCGACCTGGGCATCGCCAAAGTGCTTGCCGGCGAGGGAGCAGCGACCACCACCGGGATCTTTCTCGGCAAGCCGCGCTACGCGTCGCCGGAGCAGTTCCGCGCGCAGGAGATCGACCACCGGAGCGACCTCTACTCCTTCGGCGTCGTCTTCTACGAGCTGCTGACCGGGCGGTGCCCGGTGGACGGGAACGATCCGGCCTCCTACATGGCCGGACACCTCTTCCGGCCGCCGCTCGACTTCGCCGTCAGCGATCCCTATGGCAGGCTCCCTGCCGAGCTGCGGCGGATCCTGCTGCGCACGCTGGCGAAGGCACCGGCCGAAAGGTTCCCGAGCGCCGCCGACTGCGCGCGCGAGATCGCCCCGCTGCAGGACCGCTTCCCCGTCCAGCCCGGGGAGCTCGAGGCGGCGCTCCGGCCGTCGCTGGAGAAAACGGCGCTCTGGTCCGCGCCACCCCCGGCCGGCTCGAGCCAGGTGCTGCTCGATCGGCAGTTCCTCGCGGGGACGACGCCGCCCCCCGCGGCGCCAGGCGGCTCGCACCTGCGCTGGGACCCGAGCCTGGTGGCGCCGGAGGCCTTGCCGCCGGAGGCTGCCCCGCGGGCGGCGACTGCCAGCGAGGTCGCCCCGCCGGCGGCCGCCGCGTCGCCGGCCGGTGTCTCGCAGTCGGCAGCGGCAAGCGTCTCGTCGGTGGCACCGGTCGCCCCGCCGCCGGCGGATCCGGCGTTGGACGAGACCCTGCCGCTGACGGCTCGGGGCAGGAAGCCGGTGGCGCCTCCCGCGATGCCGCCCCAGCCGGCGGCGTCCTTGGCGGCTCGAACGCTCGCGGGCGTGCCGCCGGCGCAGCCGCCGGGACAGGAGGCCGGGGAGCTGCCGCTCCCGGCGGCCCGTTCGGCGGCGGCGTCTCGAGGCTCCGAGGCCTGGGAGGCCAGGCCGCTTCACCGGGCTGGATCGCCCGGCGACGCGGGGGCCGCTGGGAGCGGCGCTCCGACGCTGGGGTTCCAGCGCGCGGCCAGCGCGCCGCCGAGCTCCGCCACGGATGAGGCCTGGTCCCGTGCCCAGAGGACCGGAGGGCGCTCGTGGGCGTGGGTGACCGGAGCCCTGCTCCTGGTCGCGGGCACGCTCGGCGCCGGCGCCTGGTGGTATCTCCATCCGCGGGAAAGCGCCACGCAAGCCACTTCCTCGCCGGCCGTTCCTGCTCCGCGGCGACAGCTCGGCGGGACGGCGACGGGACCTGCGGGCGCGGCAGGACCGGCGAAGGCGGCAGGACCGGAGCTGGCCGGAGGACCGGCTGGCGTGGCGGGACAGGTACAGGTGCGCGGGATGGGACCGAAAACCCCGGAGCCGGGAGCGACGGCACCAATACCCGCGGCGAGACCGGCACCGACGGTGGCTCGATCTCTCCCATCGCCGCCGCCGCCCGCGGTCCGCGCCGCCCCTCCACCGGCAACCGTCGACGGGGGAAGGCCCGCGCCGCCGGCGCAGGCGCCGGCGGCGAGTCGGCGCTCGACCCCTGCGCGGGCCGGCGCCTCACCGGGCGCCGGGGCGGATCGCTCGGCCGCGCCGTTTCCGGCGCCAGAGCCGCCGGGGCCCGGAGGCGAGGCCGCGGAGGCGGTCGAGATTCCCGATGCGATCTACCCCGCCGCGGCGCGCGGCACCGGCAGGGAGCCGAGGGTGCTGCTGGCGGTGCTGGTGGACGAGCACGGCCGCGTGGCCGAGGTGCGGGTGAAGGAGGGCGACTCCTCGGGCCTGGGGTTCGACGAGGCCGCGGTCGCGGCGGCGTGGAGAGCGCGCTTTCTCCCCGCCACCAGGAACGGCGCGCCGGTCCGTTCGTGGAGCGAGCTGATGATCGACTTCGTGAACCCGCAGCGTCACTGAACCGCCTCTCTCCGCCGCCCCGGCTCGCCCGGCCGCCGGCCGCGTCCTCACTCGTGGCGCAGCGCGACGACGGGATCCACGCCCGCCGCGCGCTGGGCGGGCACGAAGCTGGCCAGGGCGGCGACCGTGCCGAGGATCAGCGCGGCGCCCAGGAAGACGCCTGGATCGCCGGCGCCGATGCCCACGAGGGCGCTGCCGACCAGGCGGGTGACACCGGCTGCCGCCGCCGCCCCCACGGCCAGGCCGCAGGCGACCGGCAGCATCGCCTGCCCGACCACCAGGCGCACCACGTCGGCGGGCCGCGCGCCGAGCGCCATGCGGATGCCGACCTCGTGGATCCGCTGGCTGACCGTGTAGGCCAAGACGCCGTAGAGCCCGAGGGCGGCGAGCGCCAGGCACCACGTGCCCAGCGCGCCGAGCAGGATCGCGGCCACCTTGACCGGGTACAGCGACGCGCCCATGCACTCGGTCAGAGGCATCGCATCGTAGACCCCGACGTTGGGATCCATGAGCCGCACCTGCCGCCGCAGCGCCATGATGTGCGCCTTGGCATCGCCCGTCGTCCGGATGTAGAACGCCACCGCCCGGTCCTCGCGGTACACCTGGCGGAAGGGCACGAAGAAGAACGGCCGCGGTCTCTCGGCGATGTCCTTGTACTTGCTGTCCTTCACCACGCCGACGACGGTGAACCACTTTCCCCAGCCCCACACTCGCCGCCCGAGGGGATTGCGGTGCGCGAAGAACCGCTGGGCGAAAGCCTGGTTGACGATCATCACCGGCAGCGTCCGCTCGTCGTCTTGCTCGGTAAAATCGCGCCCATCCAGCAGCGGCACCCGCATCAGGTCGAAGAACCCGGGCGCCACCACGTTGCGGTAGAGCTTCATGTTCTCGTCGCGGCCCGGCACGTAGCCTTCGATCGTCAGGTCCTCCCATGAGCCGCCGTCGAAGCCGAGCGGCACCCAGTCGGCGTAGGCGACCGCGGTCACCCCGGGAGTAGCCTGCATGCGCTCGCGCAGGCGCAGGCAGAACTGTCGTCGCTGCGCGAGCGAGTAGCCGCTCGAATCGAGGTAGAACTGGGAGACGAGGACACCGCCGGGGTCGAACCCCGGGTCGATCCGCCGCGCGCGCTCGAAGCTCCTGGCGAACAGGCCGGCGCCGATCAGCGTGACGAGGGCGAGCGCCACCTCGCCCACCACGAGCAGCGAGCGCATGCGCCGGGTGCGGACCGCCGCGGAGGCGCCGCGGCCGCCTTCCGCCAGCGTCTCTTGCAGGCTGGCGCGGCAGGCATGGAGCACCGGGTACAGACCGGCGAGCAGCGCCGCGGCGATCGCCAGCAGCAAGGTGAAGGCCATCACGTGCGCGTTCAGGCGCAGGTCGAGGTGGAACGGCAGGCCGCTGCGCGGCAGCAGGGACTCGAGCGACCGGCCGAGCGCCAGAGCGAGCGGCGCGCCCGCCACCGCGCCGAGGGCGGCCAGCAGCAGGCTCTCCGTCAGCAGCTGCCGCGCCAGGCGCCAGCGGCCGGCGCCGAGCGCCACCCTGACGCCGAGCTCACGGCGGCGTCCCACCGCGCGCGCGAGCAACAGGTTGGCCATGTTCGCGCAGATGATCAGCAGCAGGGCGCCGCACGCCGCCATCAGGATCTGCAGCGGCACCAGCAGCGCGCGCTGGGGGCCGGAGGCCTGCCTGAGCGGCAGCACCGTCGCGGTCATGCCGCCGTTCTCGTAGGGGTGCGCACGCGCCAGCTCTCGCGCGAGGCCGGCGATCTCGGCGCGCGCCCGCTCGATGCGGACGCCCGGGCGCAGGCGCGCCAGGCCGTTGAGGTCGCGGGTCTTGCGGTCGCGCAGCATCCATTCGCCGATGCCGTTGAGCTGCGGGCGCATGACCGTCGGCACCCAGAGGTCGAAAGCCAGGCCGGGCATCGTGCCGCGGAAGTCGGGCGGCGCCACGCCGACCACCGTCAGCTCGTGGCCGTTGACCTTGACGGTCTTGCCGGCGATGGCCGGATCGGCTTGGAAACGCCCCCGCCAGAGCGCGTCGCTGATCACCGTCACCGGGTAGGCGTTCGGCTTGTCGCCGTACTCCTCGGGCAGGAACGTCCGGCCGAGCTCCGGCTTCACCCCGAGGACCGCGAAGTAGTTGCCCGAGACCATCTCGCCCCAGACACGGTCGACGTGGTCGCGGTCGCCCAGGCCGAGCGGGGCGGGCTGCGCCATCGCGAGACCGGAGAGCAGCGCGAGGTGATCGCGGTAATCCCGGTAATCGGGATACGAGGTGGTGGGGACGGGATCGCCGGAGGGCGCCACCGTCGCGAAGGCCACCAGCCCGCGGTCGTCGACTCCCGGCAGCGGCCGCAGCACGATGGCGTCGATCCAGCTGAAGACCGCGGTGTTGGCGCCGATGCCCAGCGCCAGGCTGAGCACGGCGATCGCCGCGAAGCCGGGACTCTTCAGCAGCTGGCGGACCGCGTAGCGGAGATCGCTGGCAAGAGCCTCCATCCGATCACCCTCCTCTTCCGATGCCGATGCTGCCGCGCCGTCGAGGAGAACTACGGGGCGCGGACCCGGAAGTTCTCGGATTCTGGCCTGCCGTGGCCTCGCGCGTCGTGGTTCAGCCTACGGGCGTGGCGCCCCCTCGAGAACCGAGGTGCAGAACGCGCAGCGGCGGGCGGCGATCGGCACCTCGCTGAGGCACTCGGGGCACTTCGTCGTCGTCGGGTCGGAGGGAGCTTCGCCGCGTCGCCGGCGTTCCATGATCGCATTCACCGGCAGGACGACGAAGCAGTAGACGGCGACTCCGATCAGCAGGAACGAGAGCAGGGCGTTGATGAAATCACCCACGAGGAACTTACTGCCGTTCACCTCGTAGGCGATCGCCGAGAAGTCGGGCTTCCCTGCGATCGCGGCGATGAGCGGAGTGACCAGGTCCTTGACCAGCGCCGTGACCACGGCGCCGAAGGCTGCACCGATCACCACCGCCACCGCCAGATCGAGAACGTTGCCGCGCAGCAAGAACTGCTTGAAGCCTTTCATATTCTCCTCCTCTCGAATCGAGGCGTCAGCCTTGTCCTGTCCGCGAGCGGGCCGTTCCTCAGTCCGACCAGTAGGAGACACAGCCCTGACGGGACAACTCCTTTCTCAGGCTGACATCAAAGGTGGCCACTGCGTCGTGGCGCCCTTCGATCGCGACACCGGCGAGGATGGCGTCTCCAAAGGATGGCATGACCTCCGGCCAACTCTCGAGCACAAGGCTCCACGGTACGTCGAAGATGGTGAGCACCCCCGGGGTCGCCAGCAGCTTGCGCATGGCTTGGGACACCTCGAGAGGATTCACGTCGTAGAGCTGGACCAGGACATGGACCGTCTCGACGATGGCGATGGAGTGGAGGACCAGAGTGTGCTCGTGATCCGTGGCGCCACGCAAGAGCGCGGCCGCTCTGCGCTGCTGGCTCTCGTTCCTGTCGGTGAGGAAGGAGACAAGTACGTTGGCGTCGACCAGGACCTCTTTCATGGCTGCTTCAGATCCGCCTGATCCCCATCAGCTCCCGGGCCCTGCGCACGTCCTCTACGGGATCGCCGGGACCTACCTTGAAGGCCCCTTGGAGCGCCATGAAGGCAGGGGTGGCCGCGGTGACCCGCACATGATCGCCGACGACCTCCCATTGCAGGACGTCGCTGGGCCCCACTCCCAGCTTCTGTCGAATCTCCTTGGGAACCGTCGTCTGGTGCTTGACTGTGATCGTGGACTTGGCCATGTCTTTCCCCTTACGAAATTGTAGTTCTCGTAAGGCGATACGGCAAGGCCCTCCGGCGGTGCGGTGCCTCATCGCCGCAGGCTCAGGACGCGGAAGAACTCCGCGGCTGCGCCCGCGGGGTCGCCGACCAGGCCGGAAGGGCCTTCACCAGGGAGCCAGTCGGCGGGGAGGTGCTTGCGGTAGGGGCTCTCGAGGAAGCGCTGGTCGAAGAGGGCGACGATGCCGGTGTCGTGGGGCGAGCGGATGAGGCGGCCGGCCGCCTGGACCACGCGGGTCATGCCGGGGACCACGAAGGCGTACTCGAAGCCGCGGTCGAAACGCTCCTGGTAGTAGTCCTTGAGCAGCTGGCGCTCGAGCGAGAGGCCGGGCAGGCAGGGACCGACGACCGCCACCGCGCGCAGCATGTCGCCCGGGTAGTCCACCCCTTCCGCGAACGCGCCGCCGGCCACCGCGGCGAGCAGCACGTCCCCCAGCACCGCCGAGCGGAGGACCGCCAGCAGCGCTTCGCGCTCCTTGTCGCTGTCGGCCTGGCGCTGCACGAAGAGGCGCTTGGCGCGCAGGCGCATGCGTCCCGCCACCTCGGCGAGGAAGGCGTAGCTGGGGAAGAGCGCCAGGCAGTTGCCCGGCACCGCCTCGGCGAAAGCGGCCAGGCGCTCGGCGATGCGGTCGTAGTAGGTGGGCCGCTGGCGGTAGGTGGTCGCGACGGTGGTGTCGATGACCACCCGGCGGTTGCCGGCGGGGAAGGGGTTCGGGATCTCGACGAAGGCGGTGCGGCCGGCGGCGAAGCCCAGCAGCCCGGTGTAGAACTCGGGCGGCGACAGGGTGGCCGAGAGGCCGATCGCCGCGTGGGCGCGGTTGATCACCTCGCCCAGGAAGCGGCTGGGGTCCTTGCACAGCACCCGCACGCGGCAGTCGCCGCGGCAGATCTCGACGAATTGGCTGAAGGCGTCGTCGGCCGTCGCGAGGACGTTCAGGAAGCGCAGGAAATCGAAGTAGAGCTCGACGAATGGGTCCTCGGCGCGGAAGCTGCGATGGTCGCGCTGGTGCTCGAGGTAGTCGACGAACGCGGCGTCGAGCTCCGGCCGCAGCCGCCAGAACCGTTCCTCGGGCAGCGGCGTCTCGACGGCGCGGTCACGGCCCCATCGGCCGACATCGCGGGCATCGCCGCCGCCGCCGTTCTCGTCGGCGCCGCCCGGGAAGAGGTCATCGCCGCCACCCACGTCGTCGAGGCAGTCCCTCACCGCCTCCTCGACGATGGCGGCGAGCTTCAGGCAGAGGCTCGCGAGGCGCAGATAGATCGACTCGCCGAGCTGGCCGAGGGCCGCCGCCGCCTGTCGCGCGGCGCCGGCCGACAGCGACGGGCTGTAGTAGCCGCGGCCGCGCTCGACCAGGTTGTGCACCTCGTCGATCACCAGCACGGCGTCGGAGAGGTCCTGGTCCGGCGAGAAGTCGGGCAGCGACACGTAGGGATCGAAGGCGTAGTTGTAATCGCAGACCGTCACCTCGGCGCGCGCCGCCAGCTCGAGGCTGACCTCGAACGGGCAGACCTCGGCGGCGCGCGCGGCGCGGAAGACGTCGTCGGGCTCGATCGCCGGATAACGCTGGTAGATCTCGGCGATCACTCCCGAGGTCTGCAGCTTCAGCGCGTAGTCCTTGGCGAAGCGGCAGTACTCCTCGTGACAGATGATCTGGTCGTTGGCGCACATCTTCGCCTTGGCGCGCAGGCGCAGCGAGCGGAAGGCGGCGTCCTGGTTCAAGAGCTGGAGTACGGCCGTCGCCATGTCCTGTTGCATCGTCTTGGCGGTGAGCACGAACAGCCGCTTGTCGTGGGCCAGGCAGTAGCGCAGCGCCGGATAGAGCGCCGCCACGGTCTTGCCGATGCCGGTTGTCGCCTGCAGCAGGAGGTGCTCGCGGTTGGCCACCGCCGTCTCGACCGCCGCCAGGATCAGCTCCTGGCCGGGGCGGAGCTCGCCGTAGGGGAAGGCGAGGCGCTCCGCCGCCCGCCGCCGCTCCTGGCGGCGCCGCGCCTCGGCCTCGTAGGCGCGCAGCAGCACGTTGACGCGCCGCCGCACCGCGGCCTCCATCGCCGCGAGGTGCAGCGGCAGCTCCTCGCGCTCGACCTCGTCGCTGCCGATCGCGATCAGCACCAGCTCGGCCCGCACCGCGGCACCGCTCGCGGCTGCCCGCGCCAACATCCAGGCGTAGAGCAGAGCCTGGCGCTGGTAGATCTCGCGCACCGGCGGCGGCAGCGAGCCGCCGCGCCGCACCGACTTGATCTCCTCGACCACCAGGGTGCCGTCCGGCTCGCTGCGCAGCCCGTCGATGCGCCCCTGCACGCTCACCTGCCAGCCGCGTTGCTCGAAGGTGGTGCGGACCACCACCTCGCGGCGGTAGGTGACGTCGTCGGCGAGCTGCTTCTCCTGGTAGCGGCTGTGGATCGCCTGGCCAAGCCACAGCCGCTCGTAGCCGCCGCGGTTGGCGAACCCCAGGCTCCGCATCAGCGAGCCCTCGAGCAGGTCCGCGACGGCCAGCTCCAGGGTCAGCGTCTCTCCATCGAACCGCGGCGGCATGGCTTCCGAAGTATAGGCCACGACACGACTTGGGCTGCGCGCCGGCCCGCCGCCCGCGCGGCCGGCGCCCCCGCCCTCGGGCGCCGGGTGCCGGGCCGGCGGGCGGACGCAGCCCTCCTCCTATGAAGGATTGACGGAAAACGGCGGGCTCCGGCAAACGTTTCCCCGCGGGTGAGGGCTGATTCTCGGCTCCGGTTCCGGAGCAAGGCGCCCGAGAGGGTGTCCCTCTTGGCTGCGCGCGCCGCCGCCTTGGCAAGCAGCCGCGCACGGTGCGGGACCGCGAGCTCGACCGTTGGATGGGACCTCGCGATGGGCGTCGGCGCGCTCGCCGCCGCTCGAGACCTCGGTTTCCGCTCGGCCGAAGTTCTGGAGCCAAGGCTGCAGGGGGATGACGAGGTCGACGCGGCGCTGCTTGCGAGGCTGGCCGGATTCGCGCCACAGGCCCACCCGGAGGAGGGCAAGCTGGGATGGATTCGATTCGGCTCCGGTGGCACCAGGCTCGTGGTCTGGGAGGACGGCGCCGAGCTCGCGTACTCGACCGGCCTGGCCGCGTTCATCGATCCAGCCGGGAATCCGGTGAAACCTGCCGGTTGGCCGTATACCGAGAACGACCGCATCAGCTACAGATGGCAAGGCGGCTACCTGCTCGCTGCACAGGACCATGTCGGCACGCACCCCCGCCTCTTTCGCGACGGCAAGCCGGTCTGGACCTCGGACACCGCCCGGGCGGTGTCCTTCTGGCCGCGGCTGCGGCACTCGGCCCGCTGAGCCCTCCTTCGATTCTGCTCCACGCGGCCGGGATGGGGGTCAGGGCTCTCTGCCCATGTTAAGGCGGACTTTCATACAGGTGGCCGCCGGTGCCCTTATTAAAGCCCGGTGCCAGTTTGGTTTATTATGGGGGGCGGAGAGCGGCCGGCGGTCACCGTGCCGCTCGTCCACCCATACGTGGCGATCTTCGGGGAGCTGAGGCCGTGACGGCGCCCCTTCCGAGGGCGCACGCCTCGTCCGAGGCTATATACGGAGACTTTAGCCTCGCCCGGATCGTGTCTCTGGTGGTCGGCGCTGTTCGCCCGGCTTCGATCCAAAGTGCCTTCATCCTTGAGTCGGTGCCAAAATAGGTGAGAGTGGCTCTTCGCTGTCAGTATCTGACCTGGTCCTGCTGCGCGAGATCACCGGCGGAGCGCGCCACCGGGTCTTCCAGTACGACCCTTACGTGGCGATCTTCGGGGAGCTGAAGCCGTAACAGTGTGCGATGGGTTGAATTCGACGAGCTCCACGATGCGATCAGGAAACCTGGCACGCAGTTCCAGGACGCCTCCCAGCGCCGCCACGAAGTGTCTCAGCGTGCTGAGGTGCAGGTCGGCTCTACGCTCGAGCTTGGAGATCGCGGACTGGCCGACCGACAACTGCGCGGCGAGCTCTTCCTGCGACATGTATCGCGACTCGCGAAGTGTTCGGAGCACGCTTCCCGCTGGAGGGGCAGTCCTCTCGCGTCGTTCAAGGATCGCCTGCAGGCGCTTGAACGTGGATGAAACGTCGGGATAGATCTCGTCGGGTCCCTCGCCGTAACTGTCTGACGCCGATGAGAGTATCCCGAACCCCCTTCCGGGCCTCCACTCGGCGGTGGCGGAGTGGCCAGCGAGATCCAGGTCCAGCCACCAGCTTCCGTCTGGGACCGAGGGCGGATCGACTCTCGCCGAGAGCCCGGGGAAGCGGTGCGTAAGCTTGGTCATGAGATCTTCGATCGGGTTCATGCCCTGGGAACTCCTTTGCCGTCGCGACCAAGCTTGGAACTCGAAGGTGCAGTGGGGGATGCCGCGTCGCCGATAGTCCCTCAAGGGAATATTAGGGCTGGCTATGGATGGGGTCAAGAAGGAGCGGCGGGCCGGCTGCCCGGCCTCAGGGCGCGCGGCGCACGGCCACGATCTGGGTGCGGCCCTGGGCGTCGGGGATGGCGAGGAAGAGGGTGGGGTGGCCGTCGCCGCGCAGGTCCACCAGGTCTGCCAGTCGGGCGGCGAGCGGTGGGTTAGCGACAGGTGGGTGGTCGTCGCCGCCGTCGCCGCCGTCGTCCTCCTTCGTCTTGGGCTTGGCGGAGCGGGGGGGAGGTGGGGGCACTGGCAGGTGGAACGACCAGGAGGGCCGATCGGCGAGGCGGTAGGCCCTGGCGAGGCCGGGGTAGAGGAGAAGACGGCCCTGGTCGTCGCGGACCAGCAGGTCGGGCACGCCGTCGCCGGTGAAGTCGGCGCCGTAGAACCAGTCGCTGGCCTTGACGTCGACCGAGGAGGTGCGCGGCTGCGCCGCGAAGCCGCCCTGGCCGGTGTTGGTGTAGACCTGGAAATGGAGCTTCTTGCCGCTCAAGCCTTCGGGATGAATGATGACCAGGTCCTGGCGGCCGGTGGCGGCGAGATCGGCGAAGTAGGTCCTCATGGGCTGCCAGAGGTGGCACTCGGTATGGAGGGCAAGGACCGGCTCGCTGCCACGGCGGCTACGGTCGCGCGTGAGAAGGAAAAGGTGGAGATCTCGCTTGACGAAGATGCCAAAGCGGGGGATTGAAGTGACCGCCAGCACGGGCAGGCCATCCCAGACGGCATAGAGGCTCTCGACGTCCTGCGCGGCGGCGGGCAGCAGCGACCAGGCCTCGACCGGCGCTTCGCCGGCGGTGGCGGAGAACAGCAGGGTCTTCAGCCGCTGCTCGCCTTGCGGCTCCGGTCCGGCCGCGAGGCGCGGGCTGAACGAGGCGGGCTGCGCTGCTGCGGACGGCGCGGGCGGCGCGAGCGGCGCCGGCTGCGCCGCCGGCAGCAGGTGGACGGCCGGGCTGGTGAGCTGGATCCCCCACGATTTCCTGGCGGCGGTGATGGGCAGCGGGAAGCTGGCGACCGGGCGCAGCTCGCGCAGGGTGGGCGCGGCGGCTTCGCCACCCAGCAGCTCGAGCCTGCCGGCGCGGGCGGCAGGCACCCAGGAGAGCCTGGGCCGGAGCTCGCCGGCCCTCTCGCCGCGCAGCGAGCGCAGGTCGAGGCCCGGTGCCGCGAGCAGCCGCCGGCACCTGGCGCCGGCGCCGGCGCCGGAGCCGCTCCAGGGCGGCGGCGGGTCGAGCGTGTAGAGGATGCCGGGCTCGCCGAGGATCAGGTGATCGCCGTTGCCGCCGGAGCCGGCGAGCGTGGCCAGGGCGTTGAGCTTCTCCGGGAGTGCGTCCGCCAGCCGCTTCAGGGTGTTGCTGCCCGGCTCGAGAAAGAACAGCGCGCGGGGAAGACCCGGTGCCGGATCGTCGGCCGAAGGGCGGGGCTGGCCGGCCGGCCCTCGGGGGTGTCCGCCGTCCTCCGCCACCAGCACCGCCAGGCCGAAGCTGCCGCCCGCGTCGCGTGCCGTCGCCGCGGCCAGCAACTGGCCAGGAAGCCGGAAGACGGAGGTCTCGAACGACCCCGAGCGCGACGTCTCGACCGCCGGCGGAGCCGCCGCCGCTACGACCCCGGGAGACGCGGGCGGCGCGGGCGATGCTGGCGATGCCGGCGGCGCGGCCGCCGCGAGCGGCGCCAGGGCGGCGGCGACGAGCGCCCAGCAGGCCGGCAGCGTGCGCCGCCGCGTCATCGGTGCCCCCCGCTCAGGTAGAGATCGAGCCGCACCGGGGCGGCGAGCCCGGGCTCGGCCGGCGAGCGCGGCGCGATGACCATCAGGTCGGCCCGCCCGTCGCCGTCGAGGTCGCGCACCTGCACGAGGGCGATGTCTCTCGGCTCCTCGCGCAGCTTGAAGGTGAAGTCGGGGCTGGCGGGGAAGGAGCAGTCGGCCCTGCCGAGGTGCACGCTGACCTCCTTGCCGCGGCCCAGCTGGACGAAATCGGCCCGTCCGTCGCCGTTGAAGTCGCCGGCGAAGAGGGCAAGCTGGCTCATCTTGAGGTCGTTGAGGTTGAAGCGGAAATGCCCCGCGAGGTCGAGGCCGGTCACGGCGCGGAAGGCGCCGCTGCTCTCCTGGCACCAGACGTGGAAGTCCACGGTGAGGGCCAGGCTCTTGGTGACCAGCACCCGCATGGCCTTCCAGACGCTCAGGTCCAGCGTGACGGTGAGGAGGTCGAGCCGGTGGTCGCCGTTGAGGTCCTGCAAGCCCCCCGCGAGCTCCTCGCCCTCGAACGCGTAGCCCTTGGCGTCGAGCGCCAGGTAAGGCTGGGCGGCAAGCCTGAGCTCGCGGTCGAAGTGATAGAAACGGTAGCGGTTGAGCGGCTCGTTCGCCTGCTTGATCTCGCCGCGGATGCCATTCGCCGGGTCCTCGATGCTCTGGCTGGTCACCAGCTCGGCCACGCCGTCGCCGTCCAGGTCGCCGAAGAAGACCGGCCGTTCGGGAGCGGCCTTGGCTGGCTTGCCGGCTGTCCGCTTGCCGCCGACCCTGACGTCTCGGGAGCCGATGCCCTCCTTGAACCTGTCGCCGAGCGCGATCTCGATCGCCGGCAGGAAGCGGCCGCCGCCCGCATTGCGGATCACCCAGACCCGCTCCCATCCATGCTCGGGATCATGGAACACCAGGTCGGGGCGGCCGTCGCCGTCGACGTCCGCGACCTCGGGCAGGGGGTACTCATGGCGCAGCTCTCCCCTCGAGGTGAGCTCCTCGCCGGGCACCGGCAGGCGCGCCACCGGCTTCGCGCTCAACCCGGCCGGCGTCCCCAAGTAGATGGCCAGGCCGTCGCGGGCCGGCAGCACCAGGTCCGGGATCCCGTCGCCGTCGAGGTCGTGCACCAGCCCGAGCTTCGAGATGAAGCTCCCCGTGCCCGCCAGCACCGGCGGATCGGCAATCAGCGGCTCGAGGCGCAGCTGGTTCCCCGGCCCCAGCCGCAGCGCGCTCACCCCCTCGTCGGTCAGCGCCAGCACCGGCGCTCCGGGAGGCCCGGCCTCCATGCCCAGCACCGACAGCGGCAGCGGCAGCGGCGGCAGCGCCCGGTAGCCCCCGTCCGCGCGTGACAGGAACACCCTCACCTCGCGCCGGTCGTCGATGGCAGGGATGACGGTCATCGCATCCAGGAGCCCCTTCACCTGGCTCATCTCGCTGCTGTCCTGCACCTCCTTCTGCGTCCACTCGCTGACGTTCACGACCACCACCAGGTCCACCCGGCGATCGCCATCCAGATCCGCGGCAATCACCGTCGCCGGCGCCCCCGGCAGCTCCAGGCTCCAGGGCCTGAAGCTCAATCCCGGCGGCCCGGCGATCGCCCGGGCGGGCATGCCGGCGGCCAGTGCGAAGAGGGCGGCGAACGACAGCCACGATGAACGGTGGGGCGACATGGTCGAGGCGCGAGAGGAGCGAGAGGCGCGGGAGGCGCGGGAGGCGCGGGAGGAGGAGACGGCCCGTCCCCGGCAAGGACGGTCCGTCGCCGCCGCCGGGCGGCCGCTGGCGCGCTGCATCATACCTGGGAGTACGCGCCGGTCCCGGCGTTGTTACCTCCGGCTGGCGCTCCGCGGGCTCAGCGGTAGTGGCTCCGCCTTCCCACGTGAAGGAACGACGGGAAACGGCTATTCTAGGCCGCGGATGCGCACGCTGCCGCTCGCCCTTCGCACCGCGGTGCGCCCGCTGGCGCGGCGCCCGGCGCATGCCGCGGCGGCGGTGCTGACGCTGGCCCTGGGCATCGGGGTCGCGACCGAGGTGTGGAGCGTCCTCGACGCGGCGCTGCTGCGGCCGCTGCCCTACCCCGACGCCGGCCGCCTGGTCAGCGTGCTCGCGGCGCGGCCGCGGCGCGGTCCCGAGGCGGTCGGGATCGCTCCTGCCGACTTCCTCGCCTGGCGCGAGCGCAGCCGGTCGTTCGCGGCGCTCGGCGCTTACGTTCCCTTCGGCAGCCTCGACCTGACCGGCGCGGGAGAGCCGGTGCGGCTCGAGCGGCACCTGGTCTCGGACGGGCTGTTGCAGGCGCTCGGCATCCAGGCGGCGGTCGGGCGGCTGTTCCTTGCCGACGAGTACCGCCCGGGCGGACGGCGCGTGGTGGTGCTCGGCGAACGCCTCTGGCATGAACGGTTCGGCGGCGATCCACGGATGGTCGGGCGGCTGCTGACGCTCGGCGGCGAGCGTTGCGAGGTGGTTGGCGTCCTGCCGCGCGGTTTCCGCCTGCCGGGCGGCGATCCGGACCTGCTGGCGCCGCTGGCGTTCGGTCCCGCCGATGCCGCCGACCGTGCGGCGGGGTACCTGGGCGGGGTCGGACGCCTGCGGCCGGGAGTCTCGCTGGCCGCGGCGCGGGCCGAGATGGCGGCGCTCGCGGGCAGCCTCGCGCGCCAGTTCCCGGCCAGCAACCAGGGGCTCGAGGCGAGCGTCGTACCGCTGCGAGAGCTCTTCACCAGGCAGTCCCGGGCCGCTCTCTGGGTGGTCTTCGCGGCGGTCACCGCGGTGCTGCTCATCGCCTGCGGCAACGTCGCCAACCTGCAGCTGGTGAGGGCCCTGTCGCGCCTGCCCGAGCTCGGGGTGCGCGCCGCACTGGGCGCCACCGCGCCGCGGCTGGTCGGCCAGCTGCTGGCCGAGACCTCCCTGCTCGCCGTCCTGGGCGGCGCTCTCGGCTTGCCGATCGCGTGGGCGGCGCTGCGGGTGCTTCCCGACGCCCGCGGCATCTACCTGCCGGCGAGCGCCAGCCCGGGGATCGACCTGCGCGTCCTGGGCTTCGCCGCGGCGGTCACCGTGGCCTGCGCGCTCGCCGCGGGCTTGGCGCCGGCGCTGCAGGTCATCCTTGGCGGCGGGCCGGCCGCCACGCTGCTCGGCCGCCGCGACGGGGCCTGGGGCGGAGCGGGCGCCGCCGCGATGGTCGGCCGCCGCCGCGAGCGGGCGCAGGCGGCGCTGGTGATGGTCGAGGTCGCCCTCGCCTGCATGCTGTCGATCGCCGCCGGCCTCCTGCTGCGCGGCTTCCATCGCCTGCTCGAGCAGCCGCCCGGCTTCAGCGCCGGCCACGTGCTGGCTTTCGACGTCGCGCTGCCGGCGTCGCGCTACGGCCAGCGGCGGCAGGTCACGGCTTTCTACCGGGAGCTGGTCGCCCGTCTCGAGTCGCTGCCAGGGGTGGCAGCCGCCGCCGCGGCCACCGAGGTGCCGCCGGACGAGCCGTGGGGCTTCCATCTGCGGCTGGCCGGCGAGGCGCGAGCGCGGGAGATCGCCGCCGGCTGGCAGCTGGTCACCCCGGGCTACTTCGCGGCGTTGCGCCTGCCGCTGCTCGCGGGACGACCGATCGGCGGCCTCGACCGCTCTGGCAGCCGCCGGGTGGCCGTGCTCGGCGAGAGCGCCGCGCGGCTGCTGCCGGGCGGCGGCGGCGCGCTCGGCCGGCAGGTGATCTTCAACGGCGGCGCGTACGAGATCGTCGGCGTGGTCAAGGACGTGTGGAACCCGGGCGAGCACGCCGCTCAGCCCATGGCGTACTTCGCCTTCGACCAGGCGACGGTGCCGATCGAGCGCATGCGCGCCATGTCCATGGTCTTGCGGGGGCCGGGGGACCCGCTGCGTTTCGCCGCGGCGGCGAGGCGCGAGCTCCGGTCGCTCGACCGCGACCTGCCGGCCGGCCGGATGGCGGCGCTCGCCAGCCGGATCGCGGCGGCGGCGCCCCTCGCCCGGCCGCGCCTCGACGCCCAGATGACATCGGCCTTCGCCGTGCTCGCCGCGCTGCTGGCGATGGTCGGGATCTACGGCGTGCTGTCGTTCGCCGTCGATCGGCGGACGCGGGAGATCGGTGTGCGCATGGCGCTCGGGGCCGGCCGCGGCGACCTGGTGCGGCTGGTACTGCGGCGCGGCATGGCGCCTGCCGCCGCCGGCATGGCCGCCGGGCTGCTGGGAGCGTTCTGGCTGGCCCGCCTGCTGGCGAGCCTGCGGATCGAGGCGGCCAGCGCCGAGCCCCGGCTCTTCGCCGCCGTGGCCCTGGGACTGACCGCGATCGCGGCCATCGCCTGCTGGCTGCCGGCCCGCCGCGCCAGCCGGCTCGATCCGCTCGCGGCACTGCGCCAGGAGTGAACGCGTTGTCGGGCGCCGTCCGCTGCGTGTGCCGCCTCGATCCGCTCGCCGCCCGGCGCCAGGAGTGAGGTCGAGCACCGTGCGCCGCTCGCCGCATCCGCCGTCCGCCGCGCCGGCGCCGGCGGCGCCCGCCGCGCTCGCCGCGCTCGCAACGCTGGCGGCGGCGCTGGCCGTGCTGTTCCTCGCACTGGCGTGCGGCGCCGTGGGCTGCCGGGTGCGCGGCGCTTCCCCGGCAGCCGCCGGCGACGGCCGGGGCCGGGTGCACGTCGGGATCGTCTTCGACACCGCCGGCAAGGACGACCGATCGTTCAACGCCGCGGCGTGGGCAGGATGCCGGCGCGCGGCGCGCGAGCTGCCCATCGTGCTGCGTAACGCGGAGCCGGGAGATCCGGCGTCGATCGAGCCGGCGCTGCGGGCCTTCGCCGAGCGCGGCTACGACCTGACCATCGGCGTCGGCTTCGCGCAGGCGCCGATCATCGAGGAGGTGGCGCGCGACTACCCGCGGCTCGATTTCGCGGTGATCGACGGCGTCGCCGCGCTCCCCAACGTCGCGTCGCTGGTGTGGAAGGAGCACGAGGGCGCCTACCTGGTCGGGATGATCGGCGCCCGCGTCTCCCGGAGCGGCGTGCTCGGCTTCGTCGGCGGCATGGACATCCCGCTGATCCACAAGTTCGTGGTCGGCTACGAGGAGGGGGCGCGCGCCGCCTCGCCGCGGGTGCGCGTGCTCGCCAACTACGCCGGCATCACCGACGCGGCCTGGAACGATCCCGGCCGCGGCAAGGAGCTGGCGGCGGCGCAGATCGGCCAGGGCGCCGACGTGATCTTCGCCGCGGCCGGCAACACCGGGCTCGGCGTCTTCGACGCCGCGGAGCAGTACGGCGTCTACGTGATCGGCGTCGATTCCAACCAGAACTGGATCAAGCCCGGACACGTCCTGACCAGCATGGTCAAGCGGGTCGACCTCGCGGTCTACCAGGTCATCGCCGACCGGGTGGCGGGACGATTCCGCGGCGGCGTCTTCGCCCACGGCCTTGCCGACGGCGGCATCGGCTACGCCATGGATGCCTACAACCGCGGGCTGATCCCGGCCGCGGTGCTGCGCGACGTCGAGGCCGCCCGCCGGCGCATCGTCCGCGGCGAGATCCGCGTCACCGATGCGATGGCCGCCCCGGCCGGCGCGGCGGGGCGATGAGCGGACCGGGAAGCGAGGGCGAGCGCACAGGCCTCCCGGCGCCGGCGCTCGAGCTGCGCCACGTCGGCAAGCGCTTCGGCGGCGTGCTCGCCAACGACGACGTCAGCTTCGCCGCCGCCGCCGGCGCCATCCATGCCCTGGTGGGCGAGAACGGCGCCGGCAAGACGACGGCGATGCGCATCGCTTTCGGCCTGTTGGCTCCCGACCGCGGCGAGGTGGCGGTGGACGGCACCCCCCGGCGCCTCGCCGGTCCCCAGGACGCCATCCGCCTCGGCCTCGGCATGGTGCACCAGCACTTCACCCTGGTCGACGCCATGACGGTGGCCGAGAACGTCGTGCTGGGCGCGGAGCCGGGGCGGCCCGGGGCGCTCGACCGCGCCGGCGCGTCGGCGCGCGTCGCCGAGCTGGCGCGCGAGCTGGACCTCCGGGTCGACCCGGAGGCGCGGGTCGGCGAGCTGCCGGTCGCGGCGCGGCAGCGGGTCGAGCTGCTCAAGGCGCTCTACCGCGAGGCGCGGGTGCTGATCCTCGACGAGCCCACGGCGGTGCTGGCGCCGCCGGAGGTCGCGGCGCTGTTCGCGGTGCTGCGGCGGCTGCGGCTGGAAGGCCGCACGGTGGTGCTGATCACCCATCGGCTGTCCGAGGTGCTGGCCATCGCGGACGAGGTGACGGTGATGCGAGACGGCCGCGTGGTCGCGGCCAGGCCGGCGCGCGGCCTCGACGCCGCCGAGCTGGCGCGGCTGATCGTCGGCCGCGAGGCGCCGCCGCGGATCGCCAAGCGCCCGGCCCATCCCGGCGCCCCGGTGCTCGCCGTGCGCGGGCTGACGGTCCTGGCAGCGGGCGGCGCGAGCGGCGCGGTCGGCGCGGGCAACGCGGGCGGTGCGGGCGGCGCTGCGGTCAGCGCGGTCAGTGCCGGCGGCGCCGGCGGCCGCCCGCGCCTCGACGGTGTCTCCTTCGAGGTGCGGGCCGGCGAGATCCTCGGCATCGCTGGGATCGAGGGCAACGGCCAGAGCGAGCTGATCGACGCCATCGCCGGCCTCGCGGACCCCGCTGCCGGCGGCTCGTCCGGCACGCTGATCCTGGCCGGCCTCGCCGATCCCGGAGCCGCTGCCGGCACCCGGGCGCCAGCAGCCGGCTCGACGGCCACCGGCGGCGGGCAGGTCGACCTCGCCGGCACCGGTCCGCGCCGGCGCCGGGAGCTGGGGATCGCCCACATCCCGGAGGATCGCCACCGCCGCGGCCTGCTGCTCGACCTCGACCTGGCGGAGAACTCGATCCTCGGCGCCCACGAGCGGCCGCCGGTGGCCGTCGGACCGCTGCGCGGCTGGCTCGACCGGGCGGCGATCGCCCGGCGCGCCGCGGCGATCCTGGCGCGGTTCGAGGTCCGCCCGGCGGCGCTCGGCCTGCCGGCCCGCGCGCTCTCCGGCGGCAACCAGCAGAAGCTGGTGGTGGGCCGGGAGCTGTCGCTGCCGCCACGGCTGCTGCTCGCCGCGCAGCCCACCCGGGGCGTCGACCTCCGCGGCAGCGAGCTGATCCACCGCCACCTCGTGGCGCTGCGGGACGGCGGCTGCGCGGTGCTGCTCGTGTCCTCCGAGCTCGAGGAGCTGATGACGCTCGCCGACCGCCTGCTGGTCCTCCACCGCGGCAAGGTCGCGGGCGAGCTGGACCCGGCACGCGCCACGGTGGAGGAGGTGGGGCTGCTGATGACCGGCGGAGGCGTGGGAGCGTGATGAGCGAGGACCGGGACGGCGGGCCGCCGACGCATCGACCGGCCCTCGCGCGCCTGAAGCCGGCGCTGGCGCCGCTGCTCGCGCTGCTCGCGGCCCTCGCTGCCGGCGGGCTGCTGATCGCGGCGGTCGGCGACGACCCCGTCGCCGTCTACGGCCTGCTGCTCGGCAGCGCCCTGTCGTGGCCCGACGGCATCGGCTACACGCTGTTCTACGCCACGCCCCTGATCTTCACCGGCCTGGCGGTGGCCGTCGCTTTCCGCGCCGGGCTGTTCAACGTCGGCGCCGAGGGGCAGCTCTATGCCGCCGCCTTCGCCGCCGCCTGGGTCGGGATCACCTGCGCCGGCCTGCCCGCCTGGCTGCTGGCGCCGCTCGCGTGCGCCGCCGCCGTCGCCGCCGGCGGCGCCTGGGGAGCCCTGCCGGGCATCTTCAAAGCCCGCTTCGGCGCCCACGAGGTGATCACCACCATCATGTTGAACTTCATCGCCGTCGCCCTCGCCGGCTATCTCACCCGGTCCCACTACCGGCAGCCGGGCGACCCGATCCTCGAGACCCGGCCGATCGGCGCCGGGGCGCACCTGGCCCGCCTCGGCAGCCTGGTGCCCGGCCTGCCGGCGCGCATCCCGCTCAACCTTGCCTTCCCGGCGGCGCTCGCCGCCTGCGGCCTGGTCTACGTGCTGCTCTGGCGCACGCGCTGGGGCTACGAGCTCCGCGTCACCGGCGCCAGCCCCGACGCCGCGGCCTACGGCGGCATCGCCGTCGGCCGCCAGCTGGTGATCGCGATGACCATCTCGGGCGCCCTCGCCGGCATGGCGGGGATCAACGAGGTGCTCGGCTACCGCTACCGCTATTACGACGGCTTCTCGGGCGGCTACGGCTTCACCGGCATCGCGGTCGCCCTGCTCGGGCGCAACCATCCGGCCGGGGTGATCCTCGCCGCGCTGCTGCTCGGCGGGCTGGTGCGCGGCGGGCTGTTCGTGGGCATCTTCTCCGAGCACGTCTCGCGCGACGTGGTGCTGGTGCTGCAGGGGCTGGCGATCCTGTTCGTGGCGGCGCAGCGGCTGCCCGGGAGAGCCGCGCGGTGAGCGCCCAGACCGCCGGCTTCCTGGCTCTCTCGTCCGTGCGCATGGCGACGCCGCTGCTGCTCGCCGCGCTCGGCGGCCTCTACTCGGAGCGCTCCGGCGTCGTCAACATCGCGCTCGAAGGGCTGATGCTGGCCGGCGCCTTCACCGCCGCGGTGGTCACCCACTTCGCCCATCAGCCCTGGCTCGGGCTGCTGGCCGCCACCGTCGCCGGCACCGCCGTGGCGCTCGTCCACGCCACCGCCGCGATCCGCTTCGGCGCCAACCAGGTGGTCAGCGGCATGGCCGTCAACGTCGTCTTCCTCGGCCTGCCGCCGCTGCTCTCGGGCGCTCTCTTCGCCTCGACCAGCGAGACGCCGCCGATCCCGCGGGGCGAGCTGCTGCCGCGGGCGCCGGTCGCGCTCGCCGCGCTGCTCGTGCCGGTCACCTGGTACGTGCTTGAGCGGACACGCTTCGGCCTGCGCCTGCGCGCCGCCGGCGAGAACCCGGAGGCGGTGGCAGGCGCCGGCCTGTCGGTCGAGCGCATCCGCTACGCGGCGGTGATGCTGTCGGGGGCCCTGGCCGCCGCCGGCGGCGCCTACCTGTCGATCGGCCAGGCCTCGCAGTTCAGCCGCAACATGACGGCGGGACGCGGCTTCATCGCCCTGGCGGCATTGATCCTCGGCAAGTGGCGGCCGTTCCAGACCCTGCTCGCCTGCCTGCTGTTCGGGCTCGCCGAGGCGGTGGCGATCCAGATGCAGGGCGCCGCCGGAGTGCCGGTGCAGTTCGTGCAGATGATCCCTTACGTCCTGACCCTGGTGGCGCTGGCGGGGTTCATCGGTCGCTCGCGCCCGCCGCGCGCCCTCGGCCTGCCCCTGCCGGCACGGGAACCGCGGCAACCCGGGCGCCGGCTTCCCTGACCGGCCGCCTACTGAGAAGAAGAGGACCCGCCTGCCCGGTTCTACCCGTAGCGCCGGTGACCACGGGGAAGGTCGGCCGCGTCCGGAGATGCAGACTCGGCCTGGCGGCCGCCTGGCGGCTGCCGGTGGCTGAAGGACGAGGCAGCGCGCGCTTACGCCTGTCATGAATATTGCAAATGCGTTCTGGACATGAACGGCATCGAGGGCCTCGGCCCTGCCCCCGCCTGCGTCGAGGGCTTCAGCCCGACCCCGGTCGACGGCTTCAGCCCGACCCCGGTCGACGGCTTCAGCCCGATCTCCGTCGATGGAGTCGGCCCGGCTCCGTACAGCGGCTTCGGCACCACCGCCATGGAGCTGCTGCGCGGCGCGAAGCAGGTGGGCTTCGTCTTCTCCGGCGGCGGCTTCCGCTGCGCCTTCCAGATCGGCGTGGTGGAGGCCCTGGACGAGCTGGGAATCCGCCCCTGCCTCTGCTCGGCGGTTTCCGCCGGCGCCTGGAATGCGGCGGCCGTGGCGGTGGGCAATCAACGCCGGCTGCGCCGCTACTGGCGCACCTTCATGCGCATGCCGCACGTCGACGTCTCGAACCTGCTGCGCGAGCACTCGCCGTTCATCTTCAACGAGGTCCACCGGCGCACCTTCGCACGTTACGTGGGCAGCGACCGGCTGCGCTCGCCGCGAGCGCTGCCGCTGCTGATCGGCGCCACCCGCCTGTGGGACCGGCAGTTCGTCGTCTTCGACGCGCGCGAGGTGGAGAACCCGCTGCTGTTGATGCTGGCGACCAACTATCTGCCTCCCTACTACTCCCACCCGCCGCGCCTGGACGGGGAGATCTACGTCGACGGCTGCTGGGGCAACAACCTGCCTTATGAGGCAGCTTTCGCCGCGGGCTGCGACGCTGTGGTCCTGATGACGATGAAGGCCGAGAGCGAGGGCAGGATCCATCGCAACCCGCGCGACCCGGAGCATGTCATCCCCAGCCCCTACGATCGCCGCGTCGTGGTCATCCGGCCGCGCCACCGCCTGCCGCTGGGGCTGATCGAGAACAACTGGCCTCGCATGGTCGAGATCATCGAGCTCGGCCGCCGCCGGACGCTCGAGGTCCTCTCCGCCGAGCACCCGGCGATCGAGGAGCGCTTCCCGGTCCCCCTAGGACCGCGGGGCTCCGGAGCTCCTGTCATTCAAGCCTGAGGTCGTCAGCCGCCCGAGCCTGCCCGAGGTGGGGGCGGGGAGGGTAAGGGAACACAGGGGGAAGCTTCCGTGACCATTCTGCAGGACATCCAGTTCGCCTTCCGGATGATGCGGAAGAACCCCGGCTTCACGGCGATCGTCGTGGTCACTCTCGCTTGCGGCATCGGCGCGAACGCGACGGTCTATAGCGCCGCTCACACCTTCATGCTGGCGCCGCTGCCGGGTCTGCGTGAGCCCGATCGGCTGATGCGCCTGGTCGAGGTCTCGCCGCAGCGGGAGGCCGGGTCCGGCGAGGCGTCGCCCGGCAACCTCTCGGAATGGCGGCGGCAGAGCACTGTCTTCGAGGACATCGGGGCGGTCGACGAGGTGCTGCTGAACGTGACCGGCACCGCGACGCCGGAGCGCATCGTCGGTCTGCGCGGCACGGCGAACTACTTCCAGGTCCTGGGCTTCACACCGGTTCTCGGCCGTGGCTTCCTGCCCGGCGAGGACCAGCCCGGCCGTGACGGCGTCGTGGTCTTGAGCCATGGGTTCTGGCAGAGCCGCTACGCCGGCGACCGCAATGTGCTCGGTCGGACCCTCTCGCTCAACGGCCGGAGTGTCACCATCGTCGGTGTGATGCCTCCCGACGTCAGCTTCCCCGAGCTCTCCCAGGTCTGGGTGCCGCTGGCGCTCGGGCCGGCGAGCGCCAGCGACTTCGCCGACCGCTCCCTCGACGTCTTCGGCCGCCTGAAGCCCGGCGTTCCCCTCTCCGACGCCCAGGGACAGCAATCGACGATCGCGGCACGCGTGGCGGCCGCTCATCCCGGAACCAACGCGGGTTGGCGTTCCGAGGTCTGGCCGATCGAGGAGTACCAGTCGCGCGATCAGCGCCCCTTCTTCCTGCTTCTCCTGGCGGCGGCGGGCCTCGTGTTGGTCATCGTCTGTGCCAACGTGGCGAATCTCCTGCTCGCCCGCGCGAGCGCGCGGCAGCGCGAGCTCGCCGTGCGCAGCGCCCTGGGCGCCAGCCAGCTGCGGGTGTTTCGTCAACGCCTCACCGAGAGCCTCCTGCTGGCGCTGCTCGGAGGAGCGCTCGGCGTGCTGGTGGCGCGCTGGGGGATCGCATTGATCCGCCTCGCCATCCCGGGAGAGATGACGAAGTTCCTGCCGGCCTGGCATACCCTCGCGGTCGACACTCGGGTCCTCGTCTATACGGCGCTGCTCACGATGCTGGTAGGCCTCCTCTTCGGCGCCGCGCCGGCGCTCAACGCCTCGCGCGTGAACCTGCAGGAGTCGCTCAAGGAGGGAGGGCGGGGCAGCTCGACCGGAGGCAGCGGCGGCAGATTGCGGCGGCTGCTCGTCATCTCCGAGATGTCCCTCGCCCTGATGCTCCTCGCGGGCACCGGGCTCATGATCAGGAGCTTCGCGCGCGTCCTCGGCCAGGATCCGGGATTCCGCACCGATCATGCGCTCACCATGGACCTCTCCCTTCCCGCCGCCCGCTACCCCGACGTCCTGGCGATGGCCGGCTTCTACTCCGAGCTGTCCCGGCGGGTGAGAGCGTTGCCGGGGGTGCGCGGCATGACCCTGGTCACCGGACTGCCGCCCTCGCGCTGGGACGACCAGGAGCAGGTGGAGATCGCCGGCCGGCCGGTCGGTAAAGCCGAGAGGCCATCGGTCGGGCTGCGAGTGATCGCCGACGACTACTTCGCGGTCCTGGGGATCCCGCTCGTGCGGGGCAGGGCATTCGGCAACCAGGATCATGACCAGGCGCACGGCGCCGCCAGGGGCGTCGCGATCATCAACGAGGCGATGGCGAAGGCACTCTGGCCGGGAGCGGACCCGCTCGGTCAACACCTCCGGGTCGACGGCGAGCCGGGGAAGAGAGAGCGAGAGATCGTCGGCGTGGTGCGCAACGTGCGCGGCCACGACCTGGGCAGACCTCCTCAGCCCGAGGTCTACGTGCCGCTCCACCAGGCGCCGGCGCCGAGCATGGCCATGGTCGTCCGGACCGCGGGCGATCCCGCGGCGCTCACCGGCGACGTCCAGCGCCAGATCGCCGCCATCGACCCCGCCCTGGCTGGCGGCAACGTGCAGGTGTTCGACCGCCTGATGGTGAGGATCATGACTCCCTTCCGGGTCACCACGGGGATGCTCGTCATCTTCGCCCTGCTGGCCCTGCTCCTTGCCGGGCTCGGCATCTACGGCGTGATCTCCCTGGGGGTGACGCTCCGGACGCGGGAGATCGGCATCCGGGTGGCGCTGGGAGCCCGGCAAAGCGACGTCCTGGGCCTGATCCTCAGGCAGGGGGCGCGGCTGGCGCTGGTCGGGCTCGTGATCGGGTTGGCCGGGGCTCTCGCGCTGACCCGCGCCATGGCGACCATCCTGATCGGGGTGAGCCCCACGGACCTGGTGACCCTCTCCGCGGCTTGCGGCGTGCTCGCGGCGGTCGCGATGCTGGGCAGCTATCTCCCCGCCCGCCAGGCCGCGAAGCTGGATCCGCTCAGTGCGCTCAGGGCCGAATGAGAGTCGGGCGGAGGTCCGACGACTCGATGCCCGCGAGCCTCCGCGGCGCCTCACGCGGCGGGGGCCCTCGCGAGCGCGTGCTCGCCGACCTCGACGAGGCCCTGCCGCGGCTCCGCGTGGACATGGCCTGAGCCGGCCCGGCGCCAACGGTTACCAGCCCATGACGACAGGGTAGCCACCCCGTCGTCCGAGGCCTGCGGCGGCGGCTTCCGGGCTCATGCGTATTAGACTACGCGCGGTCGCTTGCCCTCGCGGCGCTTCTCCAGAGGACCTTCATCATGCCCGCTTCGCCGCGCCCCGCCGCCCCGCCACCACCGCCTGCCGGCGCGCTCGTGCCCCGGCGGCCGCTCGCTCTCGCGAGGACGGCGGCGCTGCTGGCTCTGCTGCTCCTCCTGCCACCCCTGCCGGGCCGGCTGGCGCCGACCGCCGCCGCGCTCGCCGCTCCTGCCGCTCCGGAGGCTCCGGCCGCTCCTTCCGCCGCTGCCGCTCCTGCCGCTCCGGCCGCTCAGCCAGCGCCGCCGGCCGGCGGCGAGCTCGAGGCCGCGGTGACGCGGATGGCGCGCATCGCCGGCTGCTGGTCGCCGAGCTTCTCGCCCGACGCCCTGAGCCTCGCCTTCGTCTCGAACCAGAGCGGCGTGCCGCAGGTCTGGAAGGGGGCTGCCGACGGCGTCAGGCAGGAACGGATCACCACTCTCGACGACCCGGTGGGCCTCGTGGAATGGTCGCCCGACGGACGCTTCCTGGCCTTCACGGTGGCGCCGGGAGGCGGCATGAACTCGCAGATCTACTTGATGCGGCCCGACGGCCAGCAGCTCGCTCGCGCCGGCGGCCCGGCGGACGACGTCAAGTCGAACAACCTGCTCCACGGCTTCAGCCACGACGGCCGGCTGCTGCTGCTGTCGTCGAACCGCGCCGATCCGGCCTCGCTCGACCCCTTCACCTACGAACCGGCGACCGGCGCCTGGCGGCGCGTGGCGCCCGGCGGCGGCGACGGACGGCTCTCCGACGTCAGCCGCGACGGCCGTTACGCGCTGGTGGTGCGGACCCGGCAGCGGGGCGACGAGGACGTCTCGATCGTGGACCTGCATACCGGCCGCGAGGCGCTGCTCACCCCTCACCAGCCGCCGGCGAGCTTCGACGACGCGCTGTTCGCGCCCGACGGCATGACGGTCTACCTGGCCTCGAACAGGGACCGCGACCTGCTGGCCTTCGCCCGCATTCGCCTGGTCCGGTCCAGGGAGGGGGAGCCGCCGATGGCGGCGGTAGGGGGCGCCGGCGGCGGCTCCGGCGGCGCTGCCGGCGGCGGCTCCGGCGGCATCGAGGTGCTCGCGGCGCGCGACGACGCCGAGCTCGACGCTTTCAAGCTCACCGCGGACGGCCACACCGCCGCCCTGCTCTGGAACCTCGCGGGCCGCTCGCAGCTGAGCTTCCTCGATCTCGACACGCTGCGCCAGGAGCCCGGCCCCGTGCTGCCGGGCGAGATCGTGCGGGACATGGCCTTCTCCAGGAACGGCCGCCTGCTGGCGCTCACCATCCACGGCGCGCGGCTGCCGCTGGACATCTGGGTGGTGGACCGCGCCTCCGGCCGCCTGCGCCAGGTCACGCATGCGGCCCACGACGGCGTCGACCTGGGTACACTGGTATCTCCCGAGCTGGCGCACTTCCCGGCGGACGACGGCCTCGAGCTCTCCGGCTGGCTCTATCGACCGCCGCGACCTTCACCTCCGCCTGGGCCTCCCGCGCCCGGGCCTCCCGAGCTGGTTTCCCGCCCGGCGCCCGAACCGTTCGTGATCATGTTCCACGGCGGCCCGGAGTCGCAGGAGCGGCCGCACTTCGACGCGCTCTACCAGGCGCTGCTGGCGCGCGGCATCGGCGTGTTCGCGCCCAACGTCCGCGGCTCGGCGGGATTCGGCAAGCGCTTCGTCAACCTGGACAACGGCCCGCTGCGGGCCGGCGCCGTGCGCGACATCCGCGCCGCCGTCGAGTACCTGGTGCGGGCGGGAATCGCCGACCCGAAGCGGATCGGCATCGCCGGCGGCTCCTACGGCGGCTACATGACGCTGGCCGGGCTGACCGAGTTCCCGGAGCTGTTCGCCGCCGGCGCCGATCTCTACGGCATCGTCGACTTCGAGACCTTCTTCGCCCACACCGAGCCCTGGATGGCGGCGATCTCGAAGGTGGAGTACGGCGATCCCGCGACCCAGCGGGACCTGCTGCGCGCGCTGTCGCCGATCCACAAGCTCGACCGCGTCCGCGCCCCGATCCTGGTGCTGCACGGCGCCAACGACACCAACGTGCCGGTGATCGAAGCCGAGCAGGTGGTGCGGGCGCTCGAGCGCCGCGCGGTGCCCGTCCAGTACGTGCTGTTCCCGGACGAGGGGCACGGCTTCCGCAAGATCGCCAACCGCATCCGCGCCACGGTCGCCATCGTTCGCTGGTTCGAGACCTGGCTCGCGCCCGGCGGCGGCACCGCCCCGGCCGGCCGGCCGGCGCCGGCGCCGCCGCCGGCGGCCACGGCCGCGCCGCGACCGGCCACCACGGCCGCGCCGCCGCTGTCCGCGAGGCACCTTGCCGCCACCCGCTAGGCCGGCAACTGCGCGGGGCACGCCGGCTGCGCCGGCCACCCTGGCCGCCCTGGCCATGCTGCTCCTCGGCGGCGGGCTCCTGTGGCCCGCGCCCGCCGCCGCCGCCGGCGCCGCGGCGGCGCGACCGCACCGGCCCCGCCATCGCGCGGCCGCGGCGGCCGCCGGCGCTTCCAGGCCGGCGGCGCCGGTGGGCGTGCCGGCGGCCGGCGCCACGCCGCTGCAAGAGGCCGTCGGCCTCGAGGTGGGCCGCGCGGTGCGCGCGACCACGTCCATGGGGGTGAACGTGGTCGAGGTCGGCAGCGGCGAGACCGCGTACGCCTACGACGCCGACGACGCGCGCACCATCGCCTCGAACACCAAGCTGTTCACCACCGCGGCGGCGCTCGACGCGCTCGGCCCCGGCTATCTCTTCGAGACCCGGCTGGTGATGCGCGGGGCGGTGCAGGAGGGGGTGCTGCAGGGCGACCTCGGGGTCATCGGCGGCGGCGACCCGAACATCTCGGGGCGCGCCTTCGACGGCGATTCCTACGGCGCCTTCCGCATCTGGGCACGCGAGCTCGCGGCGCGCGGCGTGCGGCGCGTCACCGGCGACGTCTACCTCGACGACGGGCTGTTCGAATCGCTCCAGATCCACCCCGACTGGCCGCGCCAGCAGCTCGCCAGCTGGTACGAGGCGCCGATCGCGGCGCTGTCGTTCAACGACAACTGCGTGCTGGTGCGCGTCTGGCCGCGGCAGAAGAGCGGCCTGGTGCGCGTCGAGACGGTGCCGCCGGTCCACCTCTTCCAGGTCACCAACAGCGCCGTCACCACCAGCTCCCGGCGTCACAATCACCTCTCGGTCCAGCGCCACGACGACCGGCTCATCGTCACGGGATCGATCTACCGCGACTCAGGGCCGCTCGAGGTCTGGGTCACCGTGCCCGACCCGGTGCGCTACTTCGGCATGGCGATGGTCGGCGCCTTCGCCGAGGAGGGGATCGAGGTGCAGGGGAGGCTGCGGCCGGTGCAGCGTCTGCCGGGTCCGGTCTGGGAGCGGGTGGCGGCGTATCGCAGCAGCCTGCTCGACGCGATCCGCATCGCCAACAAGCACAGCCAGAACTTCTATGCCGAGACCCTGGTGAAGCTGCTCGGCGCCAGCCGCTGCGGGGACGGCAGCTGGCGGGGCGGCACGCGCGCCGTCGGCGACTTCCTGGCCGAGCTCGGCGTGCCCGCCGGCGCGTACCACATGGTCGACGGCTCGGGCATGAGCCGCCAGGACCGCTTCACGCCGCGCGCCGTGACGCTGCTGCTGCGCCACATGTATCTCCATCCCTGGGGGGCGCAGTTCGTGCAGTCGCTGCCCTCCGCGGGCGAGCTCGAGAGCTCGCTCCACAGCCGCATGACCCGGCCGCCCTACCGCGGCAACGTCTTCGCCAAGACCGGCACGATCGAGGGCGTCTCCGCCCTCTCCGGCTACGCCAAGGCCGCCTCCGGCAAGGTCTACGCCTTCTCGATCCTGATCAACCGCGCCCGCGACGTCTGGCAGGCCAGGCAGGCCCAGGACCGCATCGTGATGGCCCTGATCGACCACGGGTAGCGGCCATGGAAGAAGCCCGCCCAGGGCGGCACCGACCGAGAAAGGACCGCGCGTGATCCGCGCTGCTGCGCCCCGCCTGACGGATCTCGCCAATCTCACCCATCTCAGCGGGGCATCGTCACGACCTCGCCGGCGAAGGAGATCTCGCCGGTGACGTCGTCGCGCACCGCGACCGCCAGGTCGTTGCGGCCCTGGCGCAGCTGCATCGCCACCTCGTAGAGGAAGGTGCGCTGGCGGACGCTCTCGGCCTCGGCCGCCGGGAAGCGGAGCGGCAGGACGCGGCGTCGCACCGGGGAGGTGTTGCCTTCGCCGTCCCGCGAGACGAGGTAGACGGTGATCCGTCCCTGCAGCTGCCGCGGCTCGGCGTCGCTCGCGGGCACCAGGGTGAGGCCGCTCAGCGGCACCCTCAGCTGCAGGCGGGTGGCGGTCTTCCGCTCCCGGGGTCCCGCCGTCTTCGACGTCAGCTTGAGACCGAGCGGGTTCTCGCCGACGTCGTAGTACAGGCGCGTCAGCAGCCGGTCGCTGGCCCGCTGGTCCTCGGACTCGAGAGCATAGGTGCGGCGGTGGCGCAGGCGGACACCGGCGCGGGCCACCTCGACGCGCAACCGCCGGATGCGCCCGTTGGTGGGATCCGGCGCCGGATACCCGAGCAGGTAGTAGCTCAAGTCGTCCACGATCCCGCCGAGCGCCTGCTCCACTCCCCTGCCGTTGTAGACCAGCCTGCCGCCGGTCTCCGCGGCCAGGAAGAACGCCGCGTCCAGCCGGTTGTCCTCCTCGCCGCCGAGGACGATCGCCGAGGGTCCGGAGGATTCGTTCTGGATCGCCGACGAGAGGGACGCCGGTCCGCCGGTCACCAGGCTGTAGAGGCTCAGTCCCTGGCCGTTGGCGCGCGCCGCCAGGGCCTCCCATTCCTTGGAGGTGTCGTAGGTCAGCGCCTCGAGCCGGAGTTTGGCAGGGTCGGGGCGCTGGATCCTCAGCTCGGGCGACATGGCCCCGACGTCCATACCACCCTTCACCCCGCTCTGCTCGCCGCTGCCGCCGCACAGCTCGAGGAAGGTTGCCCAGGCTTCCTCCCCCGGGCGCAGGGGGATGCCGTCGCTGACGTAGAGCAGCAGCTTGCGCCCGGCCAGGCCCTCGAGCGTGCCGACGAGGTGGCCGAGCGCGTCCACGTCGCGCAGCACCTCGGCGCGCTGCCGCTCGGCATAGGCGCGGGCGATCTGCTCGCCGTACAGGCAGGGGCCCGCCAGCGCTTCGCCGTGGGTGGCGTCCTCGTGCAGCGCGGCGAGAGTCGAGAGCCGGTCCTCGTCGGCGTAGATCTGCCGCGCCGAGAACGTCGCCGCCTCCTTTTCCAGGGCCGCGAGGATGTCGTGGCGCTCGCCGGTGAACGGCAGCAGGACGCTCATCCCACCGTTGTACCGCCAGATCGTCACCTGGCTGCCGTGCGGCAGGCGCCCGGCGAGCACCTCTCCCAGCCGGGCGAAGAGCGCGGCGCGATTCGGCGCCCGCGTGTGCTCCTCGTCGAGCACCACGACGGCGCGGACCGGGGTCTCATCCGCCGCCGCACCCGCGGCCGGGCTCCCCTGGGCCGGGCTGCCGGCGGCGCCCTTGCCGCCGTCGACCCGGGAAAAGCTCTGCAGCGCGACCGGGCTGCCGTCCTCGAAGACCCGGAAGTCGCCGGCGGTGAGATCGGTGACGGCGCGCCCCTGGGCGTCGGTGACGAACACCTCGAGGTTGACCTGCCTCACGTCGACGCGCTCGGCGAAGGCGGGAAGCGGCGGGGCGCCTGCCCCGGCGGCCGCCGTGGCCGCGGCGGCCCGTGCGGCCGCCGGCGTGCCGGCAACCGATGCGAGCGCCGCGCCCAGGATCGCTGCCGAGATCGAGATCGAGATCCGTCCTGGCCCGCTCATGAGGCACCTCCCGGGCGATGACGCCTACGCAGTCGTTACGCGGCCACCGTGTAGGCCATTGTAATCCAGCCGCCTGCAGCCATGCAAAGCGAAGTCCGGTTGGCGATCAGGCAAGCGCGGACGGTCACCGGGGTCACCGCAGCGGCCACAGCAGCGGCGCCAGCACCATGAGCACCCCCAGCAGCAGCAGCGAGAGCGGGGCGCCGGCGATCAGGAAGTCGCGGAAGCGGTACTTGCCGGGGCCGTAGACAAGGAGGCAGGAGGGCTCGAAAGGAGTGATGTAGGAGATCGACGCGGCGAGGGTGACGACGATGCCGAAGGTGCGCGGCTGCACGTGCAGGGCGGCGGCGGTGGAGAGGGCGACCGGCAGCACGACCAGGGCGGCGGCGGCGTTCGACATCGGCTGGCTCAGCAGCATGGTGAGCACCGCGAAGGCGAGCAGGATGTAGGGGACGCCGAGCGGCGCTCCCCAGTGGACGATCAGGTTCGCCAGGTAGGCGGCGGCGCCGGAGCTCTTCATCGCCGCGCCGAACGAGGTCATGCCGGCGATGAGGATGATCAGCCGCCAGTGGATCGACTTGTAGGCCTCCTCGGTGCTGATCAGCTTGAGCAGGATGGCGGCGAGCGCGGCGAGCAGGAAGGCGATGGCCAGGGGCAGAACGCCGAGGGCGGCGGCGCCCACCGCCGCCGCGAACAGGCCCACCGCCAGGAGACGCTGCCGGGAGCGGCGCGCTCCCGCGTAGTGCTCGGTCTGTTCGAGCACCCAGACGTCGAGGCTGTTGCCGAGATCGGTGAAGCGCTCGGCGTCTCCCTGCAGCAGGAGGACGTCGCCGACGCGCAGGGAGAGAGTGCCGATCTTGGTCGGGAAGGCGTGGCCGCGCCGGTGCACCGCGATCACCGTCAGGCCGAAGCGGTGGCGGAAGTTCAGCTCGCGGAGGGTCCGGCCGATGAGCAGCGACTGCGGCATGATGATCGCCTCGGCGATCTTGACCGTGCCGCCGACCAGGTCCTTGTCGCCGAGGTGCAGGTCGGGAACGATCTCCATGCCCTCGGTCTGCTTGACCTCGAGGAGCGCCTCGCGCCGGGCCTTGACGATCAACAGGTCTCCCGCCTCGAGGCTCACGCCCGGCCCCGGATAGAGCGTCTGGTCGCCGCGGTGGATGGCCAGCACGGTGAGGCCCATGGCCGACAGGCGCAGCTCGCGCATGGTGCGGCCGGCGAGCGGCGAGCGGCCGGTGACCACCACCTCCGACAGGTACTCGCGGACCTGGTAGCTGTCGGTCAGGCTGCCCTCCGCCCGCCGCGGCAGGAAGCGCGCGCCGATCGCCACCATGTAGAGGATGCCGGTGCCGATGACGGCCAGGCCGAAGGGCAGGAACTCGAACAGGCCGATCGGCCGCAGCCCGGCGCTCGCCATGTAGCCGCTCGCCGCGATGGTGGTCGAGGACGCCAGCAGAGTGCAGGTGCCGCCCATCATCGAGGCGAAGGCGAAGGGGATGAGGATCTGGCTGGGGTTCAGCCGGCTCTTGCGGCAGAGCCCGAGCACCGCCGGCAGGAAGACCGCGGTGGTGGTGGTGTTGTGCAGGAACGCGGCGATGCAGGCGGTGGCCGGCATCAGCACCAGCAGCACCCGGGTGCGGCTGGTGCCGGCGATGTTCGAGATGGCGCTGCCGAAGTTCTCCATCACCCCGGTCTTGATCAGCGCGCCGGAGAGCACGAAGAGCGCCGCCAGGACGATCACGATGTCGCTCGAGAAGCCGGCGAAGGCCTCGCGGATCGGCAGCAGGCGCAGCAGCACCAGCGCGCAGAGCAGCAGCAAGGTGATGATGTCGACGGAGATCTTCTCGAGCGCGAAGCAGATCACCACGGTGACCAGCAGCGCCAGGACCAGGAAGATCGGCAACGTCATGACGGCCGCTGGCGGCGGTAGCCGGCCGGACCGCTCAGCCCAGCAGCAGGCGCGCGGCGTTGTCGCCGAGGACGCCGGCGCGCTCGAGCCCGGAGACCGGCAGCGCGCGGATCGAGTCCAGCATCTTCGGGATGCTGCCGATCTGGTGCGGGTAGTCGCTGCCGGCGAGGAGGTGGTCGGCGCCGGCGAAGGCCGCGGCCAGCTCGAGCGCGCCGGGATCGAAGTTCACGGTGTCGAAGTAGAAGCGCTTGAGGACCTCGCTGGGCGGCCGGGTGAGATGGAGGCGGCACTCGCGGAAGGTGTGGAACCCGCGGTCGAGCCGCTCGGCCAGGTAGGGGATGGCGCCGCCCAGGTGGCCCAGCACCCAGCGGATGCGGGGGAACCGCTCGGCGACGCCGCTGAACACCAGCTTGGCCGCGGCGAGGGTGGTGTCGAACAGGAAGCCCACCAGCGGCATCAGCCAGTACTCGGTCATCGCCTCGACGCCGACCGGGTTGGTGGGGTGGACGTGGAGCACCGCGCCGAGGCCGTCCGCCGCCTCGTACAACGGCCAGAAGCGCGCGTCGGACAGCGCCACGCCGTTGACGTTGCTGAACAGCATGGCGCCGCGGAAGCCGAGCTGGGTGCAGGCGCGCTCGAGCTCGCGCACCGCCGCGGCGGGATCGTTGAGCGGCAGCGTCGCGAGCGCGGCGAAGCGCCCGCGCTTGTCGCGGACCACCGTGGCGAAGGCGTCGTTGACCAGGCTGGCCAGCCGCACCGCCTGCGGCGGCGACTCCACGTGGGTCCCGGGAGTGGTCAGGCTGAGCACCTGGGTGTCCACCCCCAGCTCCTGCAAGACCTCCTCGCGGTAGTCGATGTCGTGATGGCCCCGGACGGCGATGTTGTAGTCGCCGGGGTAGTGCAGGCGCGGGTTGCCCTCGGAGTCGACGGTGACCCGCACGTTGGTGTTGCCGGAGCGCAGCGCGTCGAGGTATGCCGGCGGGTAGAAGTGGTTGTGGCAGTCGATCACGGCCATGGGCGGCAGCGCACCTCCGGTGTCCGCGGGTAGTGGGTCAGTCTCCCTCGGCATCCCTTTGGGCGAGGGGCCAAAGTCATAGGGCGGCCCAGGAGCCTGGGCCCCTCGCCCAAAGGGATGCCGCGGGAAACGGACCCACTACCTGTCCGCGGGTACAATACCCCAGGCATGCTCATGACCACAGAACCGATGCCGGGAAGTGGGTCGCCGCCCGGGTCCTCGCTGCGGTCGCTGCCGCCGCGCCGCTGGCCCTGGGCCGTGGCGCTCCTCGCCGTCGTCGCCGTCGCCGTGGCGCTGGTGTGGATCCCGGCCTGGACCATGCGGCCGTTCCAGCCGCAGAGCGCCGCGGCCATGTCCCGCGCCCATGCGCTGCGCCGCCTGGCCCCGGCGGCGACGCTGGCGGCGCTCGGCGTCGGCGCGGCGCTCGCCTGGCGGCTCTGGCGCTCCTCGCGGTGGACGGGCCGGGCGCTCGCGGCGGCGGCCATGCTGCCGCTGGCCGCGGCCGCCTGGGTCTCGCGCCAGAACCACTTCGAATGGCTGTTCCCGCCGCTCCGCCATCCGGGCTACGACCCGGCGGCTGCCGCCGCATCCTACGTCGAGCCCGGCGACATGGTGCTGGCGGTCGAGATCCGCGGCGAGGCGGCGGCCTACCCGGTGCGCCAGATCGCCTTCCATCACGTCGTGGAGGACGTCGCCGGCGGCACCGCGGTCGCCGTCACCTACTGAACGCTCTGCCACACCGGTCTGGTGTGGGAGGAGCAGCTGCAGGGCCGGCGCCTGAGATTCCATCTCTGCGGCATCAACAACCAGAACTTCGTGATGTGCGACGAGGAGACCGGCTCGTGGTGGCAGCAGGCCACCGGCGAGGCGTTCGCCGGACCGCTGCGCGGCAGCCGGCTGCGGCTGGTGCGGGCCGACGAGGTCGCTTTCGACATCTGGCGCCGCGAGCACCCGGACGGCCGGGTGCTGCGCCCGGATGCCACGACGGCGTGGCGCGGCTGGAGCGCGGACTGGGAAGCGAAGACCGGCCGCATGCCGGTGGTCGCCGGCGCGCCGGGAGCCGACGGCCGCGGGCCGCTGCCGCCGCGCACCCTGGTCCTGGGCCTCGAGCACGGCGGCGCCGCCCGCGCCTATCCGGTCGAGGCCCTGCGCAGCCAGGGAGCGGTGGCCGACGACCTCGGCGGGCTGGGCATCGTCATCCTGGTCGCGGAGGACGGCCGCTCGCTGCGCGTCTTCGAGAGCGTGATCGAGGGCCGGAGGGTGCCCTTCTTCGTCAAGCTCGGACCCGAGCCGGGGCCGCCGGCGTCGCCGGCGTCGCCGGGATCGCCCGGGTCGTCCAGATCGGGGCCGGCGCCGCGGCGCTGGCTGGACGGGGCGAGCGGCAGCGAGTGGGACTTCCAGGGCCGGGCGGTGGCCGGACCCTGGCGGGGGCGGCAGCTGGTGCCGCTGCCGGCGATGAAGGATTACTGGTTCGACTGGCGGACCTATCACCCGCGGACCACGGTCTACCTGGCCGCGAGCGAGGCGGTCGTGGGTCCGTTTCCCCAGGAGGGGATGAACCCTCGCGAACGGACCCACGGCCGGCGAGGCCGGCGCGGGCTGAGCTGATCGAAGCCGCATGCTCGAGCACCGGTCGATGCCGCTGCTGCCGCGCCGGGCCTTCGCGCGCCGCATGGCGAGACACGCGCTGTTCGCGCTCGCCTTCGTCGCCGGCTCCCTCGCGATCGGCGTCGCAGGCTACCATTGGATCGAAGGCATGCCCTTCGTCGACTCGCTGCTCAACGCCTCGATGCTGCTCGGCGGCATGGGACCGGTCGGCGAGCTCCACACCGTCGCCGGCAAGCTCTTCGCCTCGGCCTACGCGCTGTTCGCCGGCATCGGCTTCCTGGTGGTGGCCGGAGTGCTCTTCGCACCGGTCATTCACCGCTTCCTGCACAAGTTCCACCTCGAGCTGGCGGCGGACCAGAAGCGCGAGCTCGAGACACCTCGAGATACCGATCACGATTCGTCCCTGTAAGGAGGACTGCGAATGGACGCTTCCATGACGACGACAGGCTTCGCGATCGACGGCTACCGGACGGTGCGCACTCTCGGGATCGTGCGCGGCATCGTCGTGCGCTCGCGATCGATCATCGGCACCCTCGGCGGCTCGTTGCAGACGCTGGTCGGCGGCAACATCACGCTGTTCACCGAGCTGTGCGAGAGGACGCGCGGCGAGGCCTTCGACCTGATGATCCACCATGCCGAGGCGCACGGCGCCAACGCCGTCGTCGGCATCCGCTATGACGCCACCGAGGTGATGAAGGGCGTCACCGAGGTGCTCTGCTACGGCACGGCGATGGTGCTGGCGCCGGCGGCCGCCGGCGCCTGAGCGCCGCTGCCGGCCGACGCCTGAGCGCCGCCGGCGACGGCGGCGAATCGTGATCCGTTCGGGGGGGATCAGCGGGGACCGCAACAACCGCGGCGGGCCGCCTCCCTGCGGCCGATCTCCGCGCGGACCTGCTCGAGCAGCTCTCTCACCATGTTCTGGGAGCGGCTCCGTGCCACCAACCCGATGAGCCCGCCCTTGACCGTCAGGCGATAGATCACCTCCCTGCCGCCGGGAGTGTCCTGCAGGGTCCACGACCCCTCGTAGCGCTCGAAGCTGGCCTTGGAGACGTCGTCGAAGGCGATGCGGTGGGGCGGCTCCTCGCGCACCTTCAGCAGGACGTCCAGCCGGCGCTGGAACCAGAGCATCCTGGCGAGGGATTCCTGCTCGACGAGGAGGTAGCCGTCGCCGCGCGCCTTGATGCGGCTCGAGCGCATCGAGGAGACGAACGCCGGGATGTGATCGTAGTCGGTGAGCACGCTCCAGGCGGTGGCCGACGATGCGTCGGTCATGAACCGTCCCTCCAGCTGCATCGTCGAGTCGCCGAGGTCCGCGAACGACACCACCACTTGCGAGAGGCTGCCGGCGAAGATCGGTTCCTGGCCCGCGGCCGCCGCCGGCGGCCACCCCGCCGCGAGCGCCGCGAGCGCCGCGAGCGCCGGCGCGGCCAGGCCCACCCGCACGGCGAGGCGGCGAAGCCTGGCTCCGCCGCCCGCCTTCCCCGTGTCGACCGCGGTGTCAACCGCTGTGTTCGCCGCGTGCACTTGCTTCTCCATTCCGGGTGATCAGAAGCCCAGTTGCAACATCAGCCGCCCCTCGGGGACGTTCTTGCGCACGTCCGTACCGGTGCCGGCGGTGGTGCCCGGCTTGATGACGGTGACCTGGTCGGGCTGCTCGCTCATGACGTAGGAGCCGATGGTGTTCTCCTTGAAGATCAGCATCTTGATCAGGTAGGGAGCATCCAGCGTCAACTGGATGCCGGGCCGGTAATGGTAGGTGATCGAGGGAGTGATCTCTTGCAGCGGCGCCTTGTCGTTCGTGATCTGGAACGCGGTGCCGCTGACGAAGGCCATGCGCGTGTCGAGGAAGAGCGCCGCGTAGCGCAGGTTGACCTCCCACTTGCCCTTGGAGACGCCCGCCTGCACTCTGCCGCCCTTCAGGCTCAGTTGGCCGTACTTGTTGTCGAAGTGCGAGTAGTCGACCTGGCCCTCGGCGTTGAACGCGACAGGTCCCATCGGTGCGCGGTACACCCCGTCGGCTCCTGCCTGCCAGATGGTCGACAGGCTGAACGGCGTCCTGGCGATGAACGGGTTGTAGTTCGAGTCGATGAGGAGGTTCTTGTCCGTGGCCCGGATGTTGAGCACGGTGGAGTGCCCGATCTGGGTGTCCTTGGTATAGAGGGCGTTGAAGTAGAGAGCCGACTTGGCGCGGCCGGGGTCGGTGTCGCGGGCGCTGACGTGATAGATGTCCTTGTCGACCCCGTCGTTGTACCCGAACCGGACCGCGACCAGCGGGAACCCGAGCTTCTCCGGCAGGTAGCGCTGCGGGACGTCGCGTCCGCCGCCCGTCATCACCGCGAACGTGCCTGCGAATTTGCCCGAGTAGTTGGACAGCGCGAAGCCGTAATCGCGGTTCCAGGAGAACCCCAGGTTCTCGATCGAGCGGTCGGCGAAGTTCATCGTCGGATCGTCGGTCAGGCGCTCGCGGCTGTAGGGGACGAGGAACTGGCCGAGCTTCAACTTGAAGCCCATCACCGGCGCTTCGAAGCTGAAGTCGAGCAGGCCCAGGGCGCTGTTGGTGTTCGGCGTGATGTCCTCGGCGCCGGGAGCCAGCATGATGTCGTACGTGGCGCCATAGAGCGTGCCGTCCCAGCGCAGCCTCGCTTCCTTGACGAACAGGTAGAGCCGGTTCTTGTCCCTGACGTCGTCCGGGACGTTCTGCGCGACCGCGACACCCTGCGCATAGGCATGCATGTTCACGGTCACGTCGTCGCTCTGGAACAGCGTCGCCGCGGATGCGGGGGCCGCTGCGGTTGCCAGTGCGGCGACGGCCAACACCATTGCTGCGAGCAGCGAGATGGTGACTTTCATGGTCTTCCTTCCTTTCCAGGTCTGCAATCGACTCCAGGTCTGCACTCGATTTCCCGCTTTCAGTTCTTGTTCGCCGCCGCCGGCTCCGCCGCCTTGAGCTTCAGCGCGAAGCGCACGACGACCTTGTCCGCGGTCTTGATGGTGCCCAGCATCATCACCGGGGGCTTGATGCCGAAGTCGCTCATCAGCACGTCCTTGGCGCCGGTCACGTCGACCCCGCCCGGGCCGAAGCGGCAGGACGCCTCCACGACGGTTTCCTTCTCGACGCCCGCGATGCTGAGCCGGCCGTGCGCCTTGACCAGGAGGCTGCCGTCCTTCGCCTCCTCGGCCTTGTAGTCCACGAGCGCGAAGCGGATGACCGGGGAGGTGTCCTGCTTCAACGCCTTCTGCATGTTCTTGTCGAGGCCGCTCTCGCCGGACTTGAGAGCCGCCACCGGCACGGCGACGCGCAGGCTCTTCAAGGCTCCGGCGGCGACCGCCGCGCGCGCGTCGGCCGAGCCCGCCGCGAAGCTGCCGTCGAATTCGGCGGTCGCTTCGACTTGCGTCGCGGTGCTCGAGTAGGCGTGCAGCGTCGACTGTCCATCGAGCGAGAGCCGGCTGCCCGGCGCCAGGCTGAACGCTGCCGCCGGCGGCGCGGGCTGCGCGGCGGCGAGGGAGATCGCGGCCGCCAGGCAGCAGGAGACGGCGGCGATCGAGGAGAGGACTCTGCGGGCGATGCCCGGATCGTTCTTGGTCTGCATGGAAATCATGCTGCGCCCGGGCAGGCGCCGAGGGCATACCTGAAGGGGTGGAGCGTGGGTCGCCGAATGACGGGACCGGGGGCCGCCCGGAGGGGTGGGGGCGGGTGGGCTTACGCCCGGATCGCGCAGGGTGCGTCAGCCGGCATCGAAGACGACCCGGGCCGCCCGCACGCGTCTCGACCGCGTCAGTCCGGGCCGCCGCGCCGGCGGCGGTGGAGGCCCGAGACCACCAGGCCCGCGGCAAGCGCGAGGAGCGCACCGCCCGCGAGCGCGAGGCCGAAGTCGAGTTCCCGCGGCCGGTAGCGGAGCTCGAGCGCTCCCTTGCCGGGTGGCAGGAACACGCCGAGGAAGGCGCCGTTGACGACGGCCGGCGGCAGGCGCGCGCCGTTCCAGGTGATGCGCCAGCCAGGCCAGCTCGCGTCGCTGGTCACGAGCAGGTTCCAGCCTCGCGATTCGACGTCGAGGCAGGTGCGGCTGCCGGCGTAGGAGAGGATCCGTACCGCACCGCCGCCTCCCTGGCCCTCCTGCAGCGGTCCTCGCGGCGCGCCGGCGACCCACCAGGGCACGCGGTTGACCACCGTCATCTGGCGGAAGTCCGCGATCTGCTCCATCTCGCGCCGGGCGAGCTCGAAGCTCGGCGCGGCCCGCCAGCGCGCGGCCAGGAAGTAGCGCGGCAGCGCGTGGGGATTCGCGAAGACCAGGCCGTCCTCGCCGCTGTAGACGAGGCGCCAGCCCGGATTGGCCTGGGGCGTCTCCGGCGGGCTGTAGATCGCGGTCACGTTCAGGAAGTCGAGGAAGGGGCTCTCCCACTCGCGCACCCGTTCGTCGTAATCGCCGGGGCGGACCTCCAGCAGGGCTTGCAGCAGCTGGGCATAGCGCGGCGCATGGATCGGATCGGTGGTCTTGACGTCCTCGAGCCCGAAGGCGCCCGGCGTATCAGGCGGGAAGCTCGCGCCGGCCGCGATCATCCGGTGCGGCGCGGCGCCCTGCGCGAGCAGCCGGACGGCTCCGGTCGGCGGCAGGACCTCGCCGGGGCGGGCCGCCGGGTTGTAGCGCCAGGTGACCGCCACGAGCTCGGCCAAGGTGAGCGCGATCGCCGCCGCCGCGAACGCCGGTCGGGGAACCCGCGCGGCGGCCAGGCCGGCGAGGACGAGGAGCACGCCGAGCGAGAGCGCGAGCTGCGCGAGCGCGAAGGAGGCCGCGCCGCGCTCGGCAAGGCCCTGCCAGCCCAGGGCGTGGACGGCGCCCACGAGGAGCCCCGCCGCGCCGAGCCCCCGCCCCACCCGGCGCCAGTCCGCGCGGTCCTCGAGGAGCGCGCCGAGCGCGGTCGCGGCGCCGACGGCGACCCCCAGCGCATAGAGGAACCGCAGGCGTTGGTGGAGGGCGACGCCGAGCAGGGGAAGGCGGCAGATCAAGGGGTACCAGACCGGCGCTTCCGCGACGGTCAGGAGGGCCGCCACGAGCGCCGCCAGGAAGAAACCAGCCGGGCGCCGCCGCGCCGCACCGAGGCCCGCCAGCGCCAGGGCGAGCGCTGCGGCACCGCAGTAACCGGTGGCGACCTCGCCGTAGTCCGAGGGGATCGACGGGTCCGGCGTCTCCGGCCGCCGGTAGGTGCCGGTCTGGACGTTGCCGAGGATGTTCGGAGCGAGCAGGGGCAGGAGCCACTGGCCCGTCACGCGGCGCGGCGGAGGTTGCGCGGCGAGGCCCTGGAACGCCTGGTAGCGATCGGTCAAGGGCAGGACGGCGAGCGTCGGATACCAGGCGGGCGCTGTGAGCAGCACCGCGGCGAGCGCCGCGGCGCCGGCTCGCGCCAGCCTCGCCAGGCGGACGGCGGGGGGGAAGGGATCGGTCAGCACCAGGTACAGGGCATAGGCGCCCACCGTGAGGCCGACGAAGAGGGCCGACTCGGGATGGCCGCCGAGGATGGCGAGGGACAGGGCGAGGGTGAGCAGGAGGAAGGAACGCCGGCGGGGCCGCCGCACCAGCTCCGTCGCCGCCGCGAGCCCCATGGGCAACGCCATCGTCGCGAGACCGAGCGGGAAGAGCAGCCAGACGACGTGAAACGTGCAGAAGGTATAGGCGACCGCGCCGAAGATCGCGGCGAGGGTCGGCAGCTGCCACTCGCGCAGGAACACGAAGAGGAAGAACAGGCAAGAGAACAGGCGCAGGCCGACAGAGAGCGTCCAGGCCTTGCCGAGCGGCAGCGCGAGCCCGAGGAGGGTGAAGGGATGAAAGATGGCGGTCTGCTGGTTGGCGAGGAGCGGCGAGCCCGCGCCGAGCCCGCGGTTCCAGAGCGGCAGCTCGCCGGCAAGCAGCTCTCGCCGGGCGGCGGCCGTCCACGGCACGAGCTCGGTGACGACGATCCCGGTGTTGGCGCGGACCGGTGCGCCCCCGAGCGCCTTCCAAGGGTAGACCGAGTTGCAGATCCCGCCCGGGAGGTCCACCCGGGAAGTGAACAGCGTCTCGGCCTGGTAGGCCGCGACCAGCCCGCAGAAAAGCGCCACGACCCGCCACGGCACCGGCGTGAAGAGCCGGTTCCAGAGCGCGGCAGCCAGCGCGATCACTCCGAAGAGCAGCAGGGGCGTCGCGAGCATGGCCGGCAGTTCCTGGCACACGGCGCGGCGACGGACAGCTGACCCGTGAGCGCCGTCGAAGAGAACGTACGCGGCAGCCGGCCCAGGCGTTTGGATCAGCGCCTAGCGCGCCCGGGGCGCCGGATCGCTCGGCTGGTCAGGGTCCTCCGGTTCCCGTTCGAAAACCCCATGCGAGTAGAGATCGGCGTCGAGGCTGTTCGTGACCTGCGCCTGTTCGAGCCAGAGATTCCAGTAGGCGATGAGCTCATCGTCCGACAAGTTGCGCAGGTCGAGGTCCTCCTCGCTCAGGAACTCGTCGCGCGGCCCGCTCACGGATCGCCCCAGGGGCCGGGCGCAAATGGGAGGGTTCCCTCGGCCGCCGAAGTCACCACGCGGTGAGCCTCGAGCAATGGCAGGCCCTCGATTCGGCGACGGACGGCGGGCCACTCGGCCGCCCAGCTCTCGGCTGCCACCTGGTACTGGCCAAGGCGATCTTCGTTGGCACGCATCAGCGTGCGCCGCTCGCGGTCGAGCGCTTCATCCAAGGCCTCTCGCCCCTCGCCGATGCGGGCGAGGAGCGGCCGCTGCCGGATCCCCTCCGCCAGCTCCGCGGGGTGCTTCGCTGCGAGCTCGATCAGGTCGCGGCTGCTGCGGGAATAGAGGAATTGCGCTCGAGGATCGGTCATCAATCGCGCCAGCTCGCCGACGACGGCATAGTCCTTCTCACGGTTCGTCAGCTTCAGCGCGGCAAGCGGCTCGAGACCGACGACCTCGGTGCCGCTCGTCTGGGCGGTCTCCCAGATGCGTTGCAACCACCCGGCGGCGATCCGCGGCGGCCGGGTGACGAAGTCGGTCCGCAACCGCAGCGGACCCCGCCGGAACTCGAGATGAGCGCTCCAGCCGTTGGCAAGCCACCGCAGGTCGAGGGGCGCTCCGAAGCGATACCAGGCGCCGCGGCGGGAGAGGACTTCCAGCGCATGAGTCGCCGCCTCGGCGTCTTCCCGCAGCAGCCAGTCGCCGTCCTTGCTCATGATCGCCAGCCGGTGCACGACCACCGCCTGGCCCGAGCTGAGCAGCGCCCGCAGGCGGCCCCGGTTGAGCTCCTCGGTCAGCTCGAGGTAGGGGTTGTTCACCTCGGCCATGGCAGGAGTCTACTATCGCTGCGCTCTATCGAGGACATCGCACGATCCGACAGTTGGAGCTGATACAGGTCGTTGGCAACAAGAGGATCGTCCTCTCCAGGTCGGGCAGGCAAGTCCATCGATCGACACGCCGCTTGCGAAGGGGTTGCCATCGAACCGCGAGGCAGCTCGCGGCTGATAGCTGATACGGCCAAGCGAACGCTCAAGGTCAAATAGTGTGAGCGCTAGTCTCATCCTTACGAAGATCTTGTTCTGCGATTATGTTTAGATCGACACGGAGACCTGCGGTCTTAAACTCTCGCGCAAGAGAATACTTCCAAGAACCCTGAGCATCGATCTTGATGTAGGGAATTCCGCTATAGTCACTGGGCATCTCCACGCCTTCCTCAATCAGGACTGCGACTCTACTGCGTCCAAGCTTCGCAGCAAAAAACCCTAGTTCAAATATTACGTTTTGACGTGCCCGCAACGGAGGCGTCGCTACTTTCGCGTCTTTGAGCCCTCCGGCATCATCTCCTGTCAACAAAACAACTGCATAGTCGACGGCAGTATTGTCCTCGAGTTTTTCAATGATGGTTCTCCCTTTGTCTGGCTGCTCGTGAAGGATTATGGCCGCAATGCCGAGCTGTTCAATGAAACGTGCTACATCTTCTTTTATCACTTGGTTCCGACCGTGAACGACAAATACTCTTGCGCTCGGAAGAGCCGCTTGATCTTGAACTTGACGTTCCCCCGCCCCAGAGAGCTGCTTGACGACTTGCTGAAGAAGGTCCAATAACTGTTCCGGGGACGCTTGATCGGTAACCTTGTGTGCAGGAGTATCTAGTACCTTCTCACGTGAGGGCTCAAGCTCAGCGTGCCGCTGATCTCCTAAGATACCACGAAAGATCTTCTCTAACTCTGGCCACCACACATCGAAGATGTGTTGAAGTCGATTCCTGTCAAGAGACTCTTGTCCCAGAGCGCGGTTCAGTGTTGTTAGGAGAGCGAAGGTTCCATCTCTTGTGGCCGTTGTTGCTTGAAACTGTACGAGTGGTCCGCTTAGCCTTGAGGGCGAAAAGCCAAAAAGGTAAGGGCAAACGTAGGCCGTTTCAAGGGTTTTTGAAAGAGCACCGATTTCATAAAGCAGCCAAGGAGCGGAAAGATTTTCGGGGGTAAGACAGACTATACCGACGCGGGCTTCTTCGAGTTGCAAGCGGAGCTCGTTCTCCCAGCGTGCGCCCGCCTCAATATCGGTGGATGAGAGCCAGGGATCAATTGCCTGGAGCACTGACGGAAGCCACTCGCGCAGCGCTTCCGCTATGGCATGGCTACGGATTCCAGACCAACTCAGAAATACCTTCATCGATTGCTCCTGACGTTTTTCCGATCCACCTAGTTCGCGATAAACACATTGTGGTCTACTAACAGGCCTGCCTCCCTAGATTCTTTGGCGACCCTTAGCGCCAACGAGCGACCCCTGTGCCGGCAAACGGTGAGGCACGGCGGCGGCCGCATAGGAGCAACTTCTTCGTTGCAACTATACGTCATGAGGGCCATCTCTTGCACCACAATGTCGAGCGAGCGCCATCCGGCAGTATCGGCAGGCTTACGCAACTCTCACCTTGGGTGAGCCTTAGACTTTTCTTGGAAGCTACAATCGAGATTGGAACCGACGGCCTGCTGATATAGATCAGACCTGCAACCCGCTACCCATCCGGCGCGCGACCGCGCCGCCGCAGCATCGCCATCGCCTCCTCGCGGTCGGTGTGGACGAGCAGCAGCAGCAGGTCTCCCGGCCGCGCCCAGGCGAGGGCTTGGCGCACGGCCTCGAGCTCGGTCGCGGCGTGAGCCAGGCCCTCCCGGCGGGCCCCCAGCTTCAGCAGCTCGTCTTCCAGGATGGCCGGCACCTCGCGCAGCTGGCGGCCGCGCAGCATGGTCGGCAGCTCCTTGAGGATCACCCGGTCGGGACGCAGCCGCCAGGCGGTCCGGGCGAGGTCGCGGATCGCCTGGTCGTCGCGGTCGCCGGCCTGGCCGAGCAGGAGCAGCCGGCGCTTCGCCCGGAGGGTCGCGGCGAGCTCGAACAGTGCCGCCAGGCCGTGCGGGTTGTGGGCGTAGTCGAGCAGGACGTGGAAGCCGTCGATCTCCATCAGGCAGCCGCGCCCGGGGTTGTCGGCGCCGTCCTCGTTGCCGTCGGCGCCCACCGCGGCGAGGCCGGGCGCCATTGCCTCGATCGGCACGCCGAGGGCGGCGGCGAGCCCGATGGCGGCGAGGGCGTTGGCGACGTTGTAGGGCGCGGCGCCGCCGAAGGCGACCGGCACCTCGGAGAGCGCCGCCACGACCTCGCGCCTACCCGCGCCGCGCGCGAGCACGAGCTTGTCGCCGTCGAGCAGCACGGCGTCGCCGCCCGCCGCCAGGTGCGCGGCGAGGTCGATCCTGGCGCCGCCGTGGGGGCCCGGTCCGAGGCCCCGTCCGAAGCCCGGTCCGAGGCTGGTCCAGGTCACCGGCGATGGACCGCGGCTGCCGCGCGCCGCCAGCTGCGGATCGTCGGCGTTGAGCACCGCCCGCCCCTCCGGCGCCACGGCGCGAGTGACCAGGAGCTTCGCTTCCGCGAGCCCTGCCAGGTCCTCCACCCCGTAGTCGCCGAGGTGGTCGGCGGCGATGTTGGTGACCGCGGCGGCGGTGACCCGGCCGAGCGCCAGGCCGCGGCGCAGCAGGCCGCCGCGCGCCGTCTCCAGCACCGCCGCCTCGACCCGCCGGTCACGCAGCAGGGTGCGGGCCCCGCCCGGGCCTGAGAAGTCGCCGGCGTCGAGCAGCGTGGGCCCGACCGCGATGTAGTCGGTCGTGGTCATCCCGGCCGTGCGGCCGGCGGCGGCCAGCATCGCCGCGGTGAGCCGGACGGTCGTGGTCTTGCCGTTCGTGCCGGTGACCAGCGCCACCGGGACGTCGTGCACCGCCGCCCAGTCCACCGCGGCTGGCGGCGGCAGCTCCCCTCGCGGCCAGGTGCGCGAGCCGGCTCCGAGACCGACCGTGGCCAGGTCGTCGTCGGCCAGGAAGGCGACGCCATGCGCCGCCGCCGCGTCGCGCAGCGCAAGCAGCGCCGGCAGGCGCTCGGCGGCGGCGGCCGATCGCAGCCGCTCGGCGGCCGCCGCGAAGGTGCCGGCATCCGGCGCGGCCCCTCCGGCCGCGGCCTCCCAGGCCCAGTCCACCACCTCGGTGGCGGTGTAGAGCGCGTCGATCGGTGCGCTGGCGAACAGGCTGGCGCCGGAGGCGAAGCGCCGCACCGCGAGCTCCTCGTCCCGCCAGCCCAGGGCGTCGAGCATCCGGCGGGCATGCCGCCGCCACGCGGCGATCGTCGCCTCCGCGTCCGGCCCCTCCTCCGACGCCCCGCCGAGGGGGACGTCGACGACGGCGCCCGGGCGGTAGGAGAGCAGGTTCGGTCCGGTGAGGCGGCGCGCTTCGTGAGGCTCCATCGCTCGGTAGACGGAGGAAACGCCTATTCCGCGGCCTTCGCCGCCAGGGCTTCGACCACGGCGATGTTCGGCAGCAGCTCCGGCGGCAGGTGATGCCGTTGCTGGAGATAGGCAGGGCTGTTGTAGGTGACCCAGACCTTCCCCTGGGCGTCTGCCCAGATAAGGATCTTCAGCGGCAGGTCGATGGCGCTGGTGGGCGCCGCCAGCATCAGCGGCGTGCCGGCCTTCGGGTTGCCGAAGATCAGCAGCTTGGTGGGAGGCATCTCGATCCCCACCTTCGCCGCTTCGCCGCTGTGATCGACCACGGCGAAGATCGTGACCCCCTTGGCCCGGAGCAGGCTCTCGAGCTTCTCCAACGTCTGGTCCACGGAATGATTGCTGGGCCTGGTGACGAGCCCGTCGCCGGCCGTCGATGCCATGGCTGTCTCCTCGCTCTTTCCAGGACCTCCGCGGGCGAGGTCTGGGACTGAAACCATTCTCCACGCCAGCGCCAGTCCGAACACCGCCAGGAACGCGGCGATCACGACGACTCGCGACGGCGGCAGCGGCCGCGCGGGCTCCCCCCGGTCCAGGTCGCGGACCGTCCGGGCATAGCTCTGTGCGGAGTGCGCGATAACCGCGATGCCGCCGACCATGAGCATGGTGCCGAACCATCTCGAGATCCCGTGCGGCGGCGCTGCCGCGGCAGGCTCGCTGAACCGCAGCTCCTGCAGCAGGATGCCGAAACGCGCCACGACGAAGCCGAAGCCCATCAGCGCAACGCCGGTGCGGAGCCACGCCAGGAAGGTCCGCTCGGCGGCGAGGTAATCGCTCAGATCAACGCGGTGCTCGATTGCTGCCGGCCGATCCATGCCGTCTGTCCCCAGGCGAGCTCGTTGACACGGGCGGCATTCTATCAACCTCTCCTCGGGGCGCCGTCGGGCTACGGGCGCCCTACCGCCCAGCCGGCCGCGGCGTCGCGCCGCCGGCCCGGGCGGCGAGGTCCGCCGGGCCGGCGTGCTAGCATCCCAGGGCGATTCAGGGAGGAGCGGGTGCCATGGAGATGCTGCCTCTACAGGCGGCCGGCAAGCCGGGGCCGCTGATCGCCATCGGCGGGGCCGAGGACAAGGTGCGCGAGCGCACCATCCTGCGCTATTTCCTCGAGGTCGCCGGCGGCTCCGACGCGTCGGTGGTCGTGCTCGCCACCGCCTCCGAGGTGCCGGAGTCCGCCGGCGAGCGCTACGCCGATCTCTTCTACGCCCTCAACGCCGACAGCGTCGAGGTGCTGCGCATCGCCACCCGCGAGGACGCGCTGGCGGCGGGAGCCGAGGCGCACGACCTGCTGGAGTACGCGACCGGCCTGTTCATCACCGGCGGCGGCCAGCTGCGGCTGTCGTCGCTCCTGGGCGGCACCCAGGTGGCGGCGACGATCCAGGCGCGCCACGCGGCGGGGATGCTGGTGGCGGGCACCAGCGCCGGCGCTGCCTTCCTCTCGCGGCACATGATCGCCCTGGGCGACACCGGCGCCACGCCGCGCCGGCGCCTGGTGCACCTGGCGCCGGGACTGGGCCTGGCGCCCGACCTGGTCATCGACCAGCACTTCCGGCGGCGCGACCGCCTCGGCCGCCTGCTCACCGCGCTCTCCTACAATCCCGGCCTGCTGGGCGTCGGCATCGACGAGGACACCGCGGCGGTGATCGACTCCGAGGGCGTCCTGCGCGTGCTGGGAGCGGGTGCGGTCACCGTCGTCGACGCCCGCGACATGCGCTACACCGACAGCCACGCCGCACACCGCGGCCAGCCCCTCGCCATGCTGGGGGTCAAGCTCGACGTCCTGAGCTCCGGCTGCCGCTACGACATCGAGCGCCGCGTCGCCCACCCGCCGCCGCCGGGCGCGGTGCGGCTCGACCCGCTGGAAGCCCTGAAGTCCCTGCCGGCCTCCGAGCTCGGCGAGCCCGCCGAGCCCGCCGCGGCCGCCGCCGGGCGCGCGGACGCCGACGAGGTCGATGCCGCGGCCGAGGCCGCGGTCGAGGCCGAGCGCGCCGGCGCCGGCATCGGCACCGGTGCCGGCAGCGGCGCCACCCTTGCCGACCGCACCGCCGACCGCGGCGACTGATGGTGTCGGAGCCCAAGCAGGGGTCCACGGAGCGAGGAAGAGGGCCGGCTCGCCGATGAAGATCCTCGAGACGCGGGTCTACCGCGGCCCCAACCTCTACGCCCTCGGACCGGTGATCCGCCTGCGGGTGGACCTCGGCGAGCTCGAGGCCTACCCGACGCTGCGCCTCCCCGGGTTCAACGAGCGGCTGCTCGAGCTGGTGCCGACCCTGCACGAGCACTCGTGCTCCTACGGCGAGCCGGGCGGCTTCGTCCGCCGGATGCGCGAGGACGGGGGCACCTGGCTCGGTCACGTGCTCGAGCACGTGGCGATCGAGCTGCAATGCCTCGCCGGCACCCCGGTGACCTACGGCAAGACCCGCAGCGAGGCCCTGCCCACCGGCCAGTATCACGTGATCTACAGCTTCGCCGAGGAGGCGGTGGGCACCGCCGCCGGCGCGCTCGGCCTGGCGGTCATCCGCCATCTCCTGCCGCCGGAGCGCGAGGCCTACGACCCGTCGCCGTTCGACTTCCGCGGCAAGTGCGAGGCCCTGGTGCGCCTGGCGCAGCGCCGCGCCTTCGGCCCCTCGACCGGGGCGCTGGTGCGGGCCGCCGAGGAGCGCGACATCCCGTGGATCCGCCTGAACGACCGCTCGCTGGTGCAGCTCGGCCACGGCAAGTTCCAGCGCCGCATCCAGGCAACGATCACCAGCGAGACCCGCCACACCGCGGTCGAGATCGCCTCCGACAAGCGGCTCACCAACCAGATCCTCGCCGACCTCGGCCTGCCGGTGCCGCGCCAGGTGCGGGTCTACGACGCCGACGAAGCGGTCGCTGCGGTCGATGCGGGCGAGGCGGGCGGCGGGGCGAGGGGCCTGGGCTACCCGGTGGTCGTCAAGCCGCTCGACGGCAACCACGGCCGAGGCGTCAGCATCGGCCTGCGCACCGCCGAGCAGGTGCGGACGGCGTTCGAGGAGGCCGCCGAGTACAGCTCGACGGTGATCGTCGAGACCTTCCAGGAGGGCAACGACTACCGTCTCCTGGTGGTCAACGGCAGGTTGCTGGCGGTGGCCCAGCGCCTCCCCGGCCACGTCATCGGCGACGGCCGCCACACCCTGGCCGAGCTGGTCGAGATCGTCAACCAGGACCCGCGCCGCGGCGTCGGCCACGAGAAGGTGCTCACCCGCCTCGAGCTCGACGACCAGGCGCTGCGCCTGATCGCCGACGCCGGCCTGACGCCGGAGTCGGTGCCGGCGGAGGGCGAGGTCTTCTACCTGCGCTCGACCGGGAACCTCTCGACCGGCGGCACCTCGATCGACAAGACCGACGCCATCCACTACGACAACCGCATCATGGCCGAGCGCGGCGTGCGCGCCCTCGGCCTCGACGTCGGCGGCGTCGATTTCATCGCGCCCGACATCTCGCGTAGCTACAAGGAGGCGGGCGGCGCCATCGTCGAGATCAACGCCGCGCCCGGCTTCCGCATGCACACCGCGCCCACCGAGGGCACCCCGCGCGACGTCGCCGGTCCGGTCATCGACATGCTGTTCCCGCAAGGCACGCCCTACCGCATCCCGATCGCCGCGATCACCGGCACCAACGGCAAGACCACCACCACCCGCATGGTGGGCCACATCCTGAAGCTCTCCGGCCACACCGTCGGCATGGCCACCAGCGACGGCGTCTACATCGACGGCGTGCTGACCGTCAAAGGCGACATGACCGGCCCCTGGGCGAGCCACCTCGTGCTGCGTGACCCGACGGTGGACGCTGCGGTCCTCGAGACCGCCCGCGGCGGCATCGTGCGCACCGGCCTCGGCTGGCGCAAATGCAGCGTCGGCGCGGTGCTCAACGTCGCCTCCGACCACCTGGGCATGGGCGGCATCGACAGCCTCGACGACCTGGCGCGGGTCAAGCAGGTGATCGTCGAGGTGGCGCGCGATCATTGCGTCCTCAACGCCGACGACCCGCGCGTCGTGCGCATGGCCCGCCACAGCCCGGGGCGCCCGATCTACGTCACCATGGACCCGCGCAACGAGCGCGTCGCCGCCCACGTCCGCCACGAGCGCGGCGCCGCGGTGTCGCTCGAGGAGGGGCTCACCGGCCGCGTGATCGTGCTCTACCAGAACGGCGAGCAGGTGCCGCTGCTGCCGGCGCGCCAGGTCCCCGCCACCGTCGAGGGCGTCGCCATCCACAACATCCAGAACGCCATGTTCGCCGCCGCCATCGCCCACGGCCTGGGCATCGGCGTCGAGAACATCCGCCAGGGCCTGCGCACCTTCACCGCCGACTTCTTCCAGACCCCCGGACGGCTCAACTTCTACAACGAGCACCCCTTCCGCGTCCTGCTCGACTACGCCCACAACGCCCACGGCATGCAGGCGATGACCCGCCTGATCCGCGGCCTCGCCGTCCACGGCCGCCGGATCGGCGTCATCGCCGCCCCCGGCGACCGGCGGGACGAGGACATCGCCGGCCTCGCCGCTGCCGCCGCGCCGGCTTTCGACCTCGTGCTGATCCGCGAGGACGACAACCGCCGCGGCCGCCCCCCGGGAGAAGTCGGCGAGCTCCTCCGCCACGGCCTGGTCGCCGCCGGCTTCCCCGCCGACTGCATCGCCCCGGAGATCTACCTGGAGGAGCAGGCCGTCGCCAAGGCCCTCGACACCGCCCGCGCCGGCGACCTCCTGGTCATCTTCGGTGACAACCTCAGCCGCGTCTGGGACCAGATCGTCAGCTTCCGCGGAGAGCGCCCGGCAGGCGCCGGGGAGGACGCGACGACGGCGGAGGCGGCAGTGACGGCGGTGACGGCAGGGAAGGGGGCTACGGCGGCGGAGACGGCAGGTGCGGGGGGAGTCTCTTCAGCTGGGCCGCCTGCGGCGGCCGCGCCTGCGAGGGGTGCAGGCGAGACGGTGGGTGAGGGGCCTGCGCAGGCCGCGGCCGGGGCGCCCGCGGCGGTTGCCGTGCAAGCCGCACCTGCGAGGCCGGCCGCGGCTCCGGCGCCCGCCGCGCCCGCTCAACCAGCCGCGCGGGCGATGGCCGTCGACTCATCGCCGAGCGCTCTCGTCGATCCGGTCTGGCCCCCCGCCGATCGCGAGCGCGCCCAGGCTGGCACCGCCGGCCGATTGTCCGCGGGCGCGGACCCACGCGATGCGCCGACCTGGCCGGCCCCGGCGGCGAGCTCCGAGATCCTGCTGGACGACTTCGACGACTGAAATCACGGGGTCACTAGTGCGATTCGGTCCTGGGCACCAACTAACACACACCGATAGAGCCACTTAGAGCCTCGCAGGGCATTCCTCAGCCGAGCCAGATTCGAGCTGGCCGCGGTTGGGCTGTCCGATCCGCCCGTTTCAGGTGGCTTGGTACTCTTGTCTGTGAAGCCGATGTCTAACGGATGCCGATTTGGAGTTATCCTGGCCTGGGCAGGCCATTCTGGATCCTGGGTCCCGCCAGGGCCTGACGAGCGCCCCGGCGGTAGGTGAGGTGGGCTGCACTTGCGTCGGCGTGGACTCGAGGCTTGGCTCATCCAGGTTGTGGGAACCAATGATGAACAGCATCCGCGCAAAAGCGCTGGCTCTGGACCTGCAGGGGAAGTCCGTAGGGGGCTGGCATGTTCAGGATTACCTGAATCACGGGAAATCGGCGGTTCTGTGCCTGGCTGAGAAGGATGGTCGGCGAGCCGCGCTGAAGATTCTGGATCCTGATATCGTGCAACGTTACGGTGGACCTGACGCCCAGCGGAAGCGGATCGAACGAGAGCGGTCTCTGATAGGCAAAATGCATCCGAACCTCATTCAAGTGTACGACGGGGGCGAGGACGACGACCGCTTCTTCGTGGCCATGGAGTATTTTGAAGGGCGGAGTCTCGCCGATGTGCTTCAAGAGATTCCTGCGGCTGCTGTGCGTACACTGCTCTCGCAGATCGCATCGGCAGCGCAGTTTCTTGAAGAGTCGTCTTATGCGCATCGCGACATTAAACCTGCGAACATCGCGGTGGATCCAGGAATGACTTCGGCGAAACTGCTCGATTTGGGCGTAATCCGTCCGTTTGACCTTGGTAGCGTCACGGATGAGGGGGACCAACGGTATTTCGTTGGCACGTTGCAATACAGCCCACCTGAGCTGCTCTTTCGTGAGGAAGAGCACTCGGTGGAAGGTTGGCGAGCCATCACATTCTATCAGCTCGGCGGAGTGCTTCACGACCTACTTGTGCGGAGACCACTCTTCGACGAGTGCAAGACGCCCTATGCGCGACTTGTCCGCGCTGTCGAGCGGGAAATTCCTCATCTGGATGCTCCACAGGCCGAGCCGGACCTTCGTCTCCTCGCACAGAATTGCCTTGCCAAGACTCCTCGCCAACGCCTTGACACTGTTAAGTGGGAGGACTTCAGTCGACCTAGCGTGACGGACCCGATGGACTCTGCTCGTCGGAGGATAGCTCAACATCGAGCTGCTGCAGCCCATTCTGCATCGTTGTCGCTTCCTAGTGAGGAGAGCCTCCTACGCGAGCAACTATTCGCTTTGCGTTCATCAATTAATTCCGCTGTCGTCAGTACCTGCACCTCGGAAAGTCTTCCCCGTTATACAATCACAAAGACTGCAGAATCTAATCGCTATCTCCTGCGAGCAGCATTCGAGCCGTCCCCGAAGGACAATTTGAGGCACCGTCTTGTAATATACTGTCAGGGAACAGTTATCGACGCTAGAGCAAACTTAGCCGAGCTAGCCTTTTGGGCGTGTACTAATCTGACCTGTGAGGCGGTTCCAGGCCATCCAGGCCTGAATGCACCAAGCCATTCAGTTAAGGGAGTTCTGATAGAACAGGACATCCGTTTGCATGTGCAGCAGTACTTGCTGCTTGCATATGCCGAAGCCCTCGACCGCGTGACGATACCAGCTGATTCGGTGTCTTGGCTGTCGATCGAGGTCGACTCATGACCTGGTGGCTGGACATAACTGATCTTGATGATGATCAGAAGGATGTAATCGCGCTTCCCGCAGCCGGCAGCTATCTCATTCTTGGTCCACCGGGCTCGGGGAAAACAAATCTTTTGCTTATCCGAGCCGAGTATCTCATAAGAACGGAGGTGCCGAACCTGCTTGTATTGATGTTTAACGATGCCCTCCATAATTTTGTCATGCGCGGAGGTTCACATTATCAAGTTCCGGCGACGAAGATTCGCAAAATTATGTCGTGGGAACTTGTCCTTCTTAGGGAGCATGACGTCACGGTTGACGATCTACCAGACGACGATTTGCCAGAGAAACGCAGGCTCCTTGCCGAGAGAGTTCTTTCTCTCCTAGATGAGAAACCGAGTCTTGAGCGACATCTCCAATGTTTGCTTGTCGATGAGGTGCAAGACTGTCTTCCGGAAGAGATCGACGTTTTTTTCCGGTGCGCAGCCAACGTTTGCTTCGCCGGTGACAGTAGGCAGCGGATCTTCAATACGAAGGATGTAATCTCGCAGATTAAGAATCGCCTGAGGACCGTTGAGCTAAAGACGCACTATCGTCTTGGCCACGAGATCTGCCAGGTGGCAGACGTCATTGGCCGGGCGGCCGGACTAAGCCCAATCGAGCCCAACTGTAACTATAAAGGCCCTACTTCAGAGGTGCGCTTCGTGCCGTGTGTTAACGATGATGAGCAAGTCAAGACGATTATTGAGACGCTCTCTATTCAGCTAACGGCGTACCCAGAGGAGCTTCTCGGCGTGGTTGCTCCCCGTAAGCAGGATCGTGATTTCTTGCGCGAACGCCTAGAGTCATCTGATTTGCAACCGTTTATTTTGCCGCATCGGCAAGCCGGAAGCGATGAACCTAAACAACAGATCTATATTGCTCACCTGACTGAGATTAAGGGCTTGGAGTTTCGCGCGGTTCATCTGGGTCTCATGCAGCACCTTTACAGGCTAAGGTCAAACCAGAAGCTGATAGCGTACACAGCTGTAACGCGCGGTAAGACGACTGTACGCATTTATTACACTGGAAACATTCCAGGATACATGGAAGAGGCCAAGGCAGCGATAGAGCCTCCGAGGCCGACCCCGCCCCTGGCGGACCTTTTCCCGAAGAAGAGAGGCAAGGCATAGTGCTCTACTTCTGTCTAACGAATCGTCGTGACTTTGGCGATGTCGTGGCCGGAGAGTTCACCGGCCGCAACCTGCTTAAGACTGCGCCAGAACTCGAAGAGATATTAGAACACCCGCTGCGAGACCTTGCGCTCTTGGCCGTTTGGTCGCAGAAGCCACAGGAGACAGGTCAGCTGCCCAATCTGTTGGTTTGCGCGGACGGCACCGACCAAGATTGGGCCGCTTGGCTGACGACGTTTGGAGTGAAGTTCCGTCCGTTCAGCGCATACAGCAGGCTAATGACCGTAAGCGAACTGCGAAGATTCAAAAAGGCGTCGCGGGTCCCCACTTTGAATGGCTTAACATGGGCAGTGGCTGGGCTGGTGCTTGGCGAGGTACTCGCCGCCTCGGGACTTCCGGACAGAGCGCTAGACACAATTCCGGCTGCCGCATTCGCCAGTACGCTCTCATTTGCGGTTTTTCGGGCCGCTGCAGCATATAGCGATTTCGGCCACTGGTCGCAACTAGTCTTTTCTTGGGAAGAAGTGCGCAAGGCTACTCGGCAGCGAACTCGCGCGATAGGTGGTGAAGTCGTTGCTGAGGTTTGTGCAGCCATTATTGATGCCGGCGGCTTTGGCAATGAGAGATCGGCTAAGGTATCGAGTGACGCTACTGTAAGATTTGCGTGTAGCGAACTGCTTAGGTCGCCAGATCGTGTTCCGTCAATTCTCGCAGAGGAACCGCACTTTGCTTCGGTCGAGAGCAGGATGCATGGGGCCCGCGAGGATCGCGTTGTCGCCGTCAACGAGTTCGCGCGCAGCATTCTCATGGCGCCGGCTACTAGGCCGGAGGTAACATCATTAATGCTGGGCTATTTGGTGAGCAGAATTGCTCCTGGCACGATTCGCCACTTGACTGTTCTGGCGCCAGTTGCTAGTCTATATCCATCCGCAATACTTTGGTATGGATTCTGTGCTGGGCTAGGAAATGCCGAAGGTGGGGGCCTCGCAAGAGTGGGAGTAGGTCGTGCAGGCATCGATCTCCCCGCTGGCGCGAGGAGAATAGCGCGCGATTTGCTTCGTGCGGACTCGCTCGTCGGAGCACCGGCATGCGATATTAGCTACTTAGAGCTAATGGCTCTGTCGCGAACTGGTGGGAGAGAACTTGAAGGCCTTACCACGCTCACGGCAGGAACTGTCATAGTCGAATTGGCACCAGGTGTGTGTAGTGCTTTAAATGTTCTTAGACCGGCCGCAGGCGAAGAACCCGTACGCGCGGCGCGAGAGAAGGAGATTCTCGCAACGATCGGCGAGAGCATTGAGCGTCTCCGTAGAGCTTACATCGAGCTGGCTGGCAATGAGCCACCTGAGCGAGAACAGCGGTCTTTGTTTTCGGCGAAGCGCAAGAGAAGGGCGTGAGGGTCAGACGCCCAGAGTTTGGGGGCCCGCGCGCACTGCAAAGTGGGGCGGCACTGCCAAGCCGGTAACTGATTGGAGGAAAACGGCTTACAGCTTGGCAATGAAGCCACAGCGACCTTATCCGTCGCTTGGGAGAGGCTGTCAGAAGTCGCCTAACTTATAATACTGGACTGCTCAACTAATGTGCCAGCGCTGGGGGATTGAGGAATCTCCCGCCCCTCGTCGGCCGGGTAGGGGCGTCGATGCCCGATGCCTCGCCGCCGAGCAGCTGGTGCTTCATCCGGTACAGGTCGCCACGCCTCAAGGCATGACCTGATATGAAAGTACGTCCTCGGCTTCCTGGTTCAGCTCCGCCTCGTTGGCATTGATGATCTCCAAGTCCCGAGGAGGATCGCGCCTGCGTAGCCGCGGCAAGTATTCTCTCAACGCTGCCTCTACAAGCTCGGAACGGTCTCGAGGATCAGGGGCCTGGGCACCAAGGGCTGTCAGGAGCTCCTCGGAGAGGAATACGGTGGTCTCTACCTTCATGGCCCTTAGTTTACGGCAGACCTGGCCTGGGGGCGAGGCCCGGCTTTGACCTGGTGCCGGTGCGCGAAGACGAGAACCGCAGCTGCCGCCCGCTGCGGTCCACTGGCCGATAGGAGTGTTCCAGGCGAGCCGCTGCCACGGGCTGTGGGGATCTGTCGTGAGCCAGCAGGCTCTCGACTCGACTTGCGGCTGCGTCTCGTCGCGGCCGCCCCAGAGCCGCCGGCCCGGCAAGGCCGCCGGCATGATGTGCTTCCGGGCTGTCGCCTCGTCGATCCAGCCCACCTTGTACTCGGCTCGCGCCAGCCCCGTGCGGTGCTCGTAGGCGAAGCGAAGGAGGCGGCACTGGTCTGGCTGCTGCTCTCCGACCCATTGCTCGAAACTCGTCGGGGACAGGGCAGAGACCTTGGGAAGGATGGCGCGCAGCACGGCGGTGTGGCCGCCCGTGGCGAGGGAATCGCGGGTTATCATCCGCGCGTGCACGGCGAGACCGGTTCGAGGCCCAGGGCTTGGCGCAAGGCGTGGCGGTCGATCCTCTTCTATGGGCTCGGCGGCGGCCTTCTCGTGGCCGGCCTGCGGCTCACCGAGTACCGGTTCCTCGTCGTCGAGCACTCGCTCGAGATCTACGGCGGGCTCGTCGCCGCGACCTTTGCCGGGCTCGGGATCTGGATGGGATCGAAGCTGGATCGCCGGAGGGCCGAGCCCGCGGCCGCGGTGGGGGGCGTGCCCGGCGCTCCGGGCGCTCCCTTCGTGGCCGACGCCGAGCGCCAGCGGGCGCTGGGCATCACGCCTCGTGAGATGGAGATCCTCGGCCTGATCGCTTCCGGCCTGAGCAACCGCGAGATCGGCGAGCGGCTGTTCGTCAGCGAGAACACGGTGAAGACCCACTCGAGCCGCCTCTTCGACAAGCTCGGGGCGAGGCGCCGCACCCAGGCCGTCCACCTGGCGAAGGAGATGCGCCTCATCCCCTGAGCCGACCCCGGAGCGCCGTCGCCCGAAAGGATGATTCTTCGCCTGCCGGCCGAGAATCATGCGAAAGGATGACGACCCCGGGCCGGCCGCCCCGCTACCTTACGGGCCATCCACGAAGCGGACCGACAAGGAGACCCGTATGTCGATGAAACGAACCGTTCTCACCTGGGGGCTGATCTCCGGCGGGGTGTGCGTCGGCCTGGTCCTCGCCACCACCGCCTTCGCCGACGCGATCGGCTTCGACAAGGCCGAGATCCTCGGCTACACCATCATCGTCGCCTCGGCCCTCTTCGTGTACTTCGGAGTGCGCTCCTATCGCGAGAACGTGAACGGCGGGAAGCTCACCTTCGGACGCGGATTCCAGGTCGGTCTGCTGATCGCGATCGTCTCCTGCCTCTGCTACGTCGGCACCTGGGAGCTCGCCTACTTCGAGCTCAAGCTCTTTCCCGACTTCGTCGACAAGTACTCGGCGCACACGATTGCCAAGGCCCAGGCCGCGGGCGCCAGCCCCGCGAAGCTCGCCAAGATCGCGCAGCAGACGCGGGACCTCCGGCGGCTCTACGACAATCCCCTGATGAACGCGGCGATGACCTTCGTCGAGCCCTTCCCGATCTTCCTCGGCGCGACGATCCTCTCGGCGGCGGCGCTGCGCAAGCGCCAGTGAGGCCGCTCCAACCCGGCGGGCGCCGGCTGGCGGAGAGGCCGGCGCCCGCTGGTGATTCGGTTGGCCTACTTCACCGGCTTGGAGAGCTCTTCGAGAGCGGTGCCCTTCTTGGCAACGTAGAAGGCAAGCGCCTTGCCGGGGGCGGTGGCGCTGGCGTTCTTCACGTTGTGCACTTCGCCGGCCACGGTGTGGAAGGCCTCTCCTGACTTGAGAGTCACGGGGGCCTTGCCCTGTGCCTCCAGGATGACCGAGCCGTCCAGGATGTACACGATCTCGGTGCCCGCCTGGGCGTGCTTGCCGCTCGCCGCTCCGGGCGGCAGGTCGCGGAGCACCAGGATGGCTTCCATCCCCTTGATTCCCGCCAGCTCCGTCCGCTGCAGGACGGTGCCGGTCTTCAATGGACTCTGGGCGGGCTTCTGGGCGCTCAGCATCCTGCTGCCGAACACGCCCAGTGCCACGCCCACTGCCAAGACGACCCCGAACAACAAGTGAGTGCGCTTCATAGAAACCTCCGCCTTTGGAAATGAATTGTCATTTCCTGGATGAACTGCGTTCAACGGTCCAGATTTGCTGCCATCCTACTGCCTTTGGGCGCAGTGTCAAGCCCTCTTGCAGCGATCAGTCGGGCAGCACGTCCAGGGAGGCAAGTGCCTGCAGTAATCTTGGAATTTACCAGGTTTTCAGAAGGTGGGCCGGACGTGCTGGTGTCCGCTGGGCACGGCGGCGTTGACCCGCCGTGCCCGCGGTGTCCTGTTCAAAGCGATGAACGATGGGGCGTCACGTCTGCCCCCGGTGCGCCAGTCCGAATCCTCAGGATGCGCACGCCCACGTGGCCGTCTTGCCGTTGGTCACGGTCAGCGACCAGTTGCCGTCGATCTGCGCCGGAGGGTTCATCACGACGCCGTCGTTCCAGTTGTTCGCGTTGAATGCGCCAGTGATGCCGGTGAGGGCGCACGCTTTGACACCTGCGCCCGAGGTGATCACTGTGGTGGTCGCCGAGCCCGGCTTGGCCGACACCGAGCCGGAGGTCACGTGGGTGCCCAGCGGGAACTGCACGCACCGAGCGTCGACCTTCGGGTGCGAGCCGTCTTTCGGCGGTTGCAGGTTGGCCTCGATGTACCACCCGGCTGTCGGGTGAGTCGAGTCCGCGGCGGTCCGCTTGACGACGCGCGCGAAGGTGCCGCCGCTGTTCCATACGCCGGCCACGCCCTGCACGCCGCTGAGGAAGCACTGCCTTATCCAGGGCTTGACGGTGATCAGCGTGGCGACCTTGACCGGGAGGTCGTTGTTGCCGGTTGACCATTCGGCATCCGTGACGCCGCTCGTCGCCCAGAAACACGTGGCCTGCCCGTTGACCGGGTTGTTCTGCCAGACCTGCTGGTTGGTCTGATTCTCGCAGGCGCCGCCGTGCGCCACGAGCCAATAGTGATTCGTCGGCGGGAACTTGTCGGCGACCACCCCGATCGACTCCCGGCCCAGGGTGTCACAGCTGAAGCCCGGCTGGTCGCCCGCATTGAGATTCCCGGAAACACCGCTGAGGAAGCAGGTGAAGTCTTTCATAGCTCCAATGTCGATGCCGGTCTCGTCGGTCGTGGTGCCCCACGACCAGACCGTATAGCCATTGCCGACGAGCGCGTGGGCGTCGTTGACGCTCACGGCACAGAGCATGAGGGCGCCGGCGAGCATCGCCGCGGCGCGAGCGAGCCGACGTAGGTTCGAAGCGATCGCAACAGAAGTGGTCTTCACTTGACGTCTCCTTGGCTGCAGATCTAAACGGCACATTTTGCCGTCCAGTGCTGCCATCAGAGGCGTCATCCGCCGCGGATTGTTACAGGTGGTTCGCGTTAGCGCGACCGCTAAGACCTATCCGCGGGGCCGGCCGTTGCGCAAGGGCTAGTGGCGGAGAAGCGATTCCAGATACGCGTCACGCCCCCTGGCCGCCTCATCGGACTCGGCGCGGCCGGGCGGGCGGTCGACTGGCCCTTCATAGACAACTTGGCCCTCGCGCTTGCCCCTCAGCACTCCAATCACCGCGCCGACCGCACCTCCCAACGCGGCGCCCACGGCGGTACCCTTACCCTTGGATGGCCTGCCGATATTGACGAAGCCCGCGCCCCCCTGGTCTGAACCCAGCGCGTATCCGGCAATTGCGCCGGCGACGACGCCGACCCCGACGGGCACGAGGATTCGCGCGGCCCGGCTCTCCGGCAGCGTTTCGATGCGGCGGACATCGGCGATGGGCGCATGATCCTTCTTGCCCTCGACCCACCAAGAGGCCCTCTCGCGGTCCACTCGAACGCGTGTCGCCCGCGGGACGGTGCGGCCTGAAACGAGGGTGATCGAGGCCGTGCGCCAGCGCAGGGCGCGGTTGACGTCGTCCAGACCCTTGGCCGGTGCCGCAACCGCCTCGGCCGAGACAGCATACGACCAGCTGAGGCCAAGGCTGAGGATGAGAGCTGCGATCAATAAGATCTTGTGTCTCATGACTCGCCTCCTCGACTTCCTCGCGTCGGAGTGCTGGCAACGTTCGGAAAGTGACCCACCCCCAGCGGGTTGATGATCGTCAAAGTGTAACTCTGCGCGGTTCCCGAGGCGAGGCCTGCCCCGGTGGAGTGGGAAGAGGGCACCTGACCTCGCCCAGGAATCGGCTCGACGGCGGTGTTCGCGAGGTTGGTGCACTACCCGAGCTCAGAGCAGCTCGTCCGCGGTCACCACCACCGGTCCTCCGTCTCCCCGCCTGGCGGGTAGCGCACCAGGCTCGATCTCCGGGACGAAGAGAACCCTCACCTGTGCGTGCCCGGCATGACGGACCGAGAGCTGCGGGGCCGGTCTCGCGGCCAGCTCGCCGCGAGCGCGTTCCACGGCCCGGGCGCTGAAGGGCTTGGCGCTCCACTTCACTTCGCCCAGGAGGAGCTCGCCGCCCGTCAGGGACTGGCTCGCGAGGTCCCATTCCGGCGCCGTCCTCTCCCACCAGCGAGCAGCAGGCCCCCAGGGACCGAGCCGCCCCAGCCGAGTGGAGCTGGCCAGCCGCGGGATGCGCTGGCGACAGAGATCCTCCCAAGCCTGGGAAGCAAGGTCGTGCCAGAAGCGGCCCAGGAGCCGCAGGCGGACAGGGCGCGAGCCGCTTGCCAGGGGTCCCCGGTAGGGCGCCACGACGCGGAACCACAGGCGAAAGAAGGGATCGTCGATCTTGTAGAGGCTCCGGCGGCTCGTCTTCTCGAGCTCACCGAAAGGAACCTCGCGTCGGACCAGCCCCATCCCGAGGAGCCGGTCGAGCGGGCGGGACATGGAGGTTGCAGGCCGGCCCAGCCGCCCCGCGATCTCGGAGACCCGGTGCGCTCCTGCCCCGATGGCGTCGAGAACGGACCGGACCTCGAGTGCGGATGGCACCTCCTCGATGAGCAGCCGATCCGGCTCCCGATGCAGCGGCCCCAGGGGATCGAGGACCAGGCGATCGATCTGCAGGCGAACGCTCTCCCGCAACGAGCTGGCCAGCTCCCAGTAGCGGGGGATTCCGCCCCATGCAGCGTGAAGCTCGATCAGCTCGACGACGGAAGCCGGTGCGAAAGCCTCCCGCAGGTAGGAGGCATCGATCGGTGCGAGGTCGAGCACCTCCCGCGCCCGGCCGAACAGAGGCGCATCGGGCCGCAGGACGAGGCCTTGCATCATTCGCTGGCTCGACCCGGCGACGGCGACCACGAGAGAGGCGCTGCGGGCCTCGTGATCGATCCAGCGTTGGAGAACGCTGGGGAGGTCGGGTGAGGCGGTGACCAGGTAGGGCAGCTCGTCGAAGATGACCGGCCCTCGCCATGCAGCGGCCCGCGCCTCGCGGGCCAGGCGCAGCAGCAGAGTGCGCCAGTCGCGATACTCGACGTCGGCAAAGCCCGGCAGTCGCTCGGCAACCGCTTCGGCGAAGTACCGGCGCTGGATCTCGGCGGCGGACTGGTCCGCCACCGTGTAGAGACCTGCGTGCCGCCGCGACCACTCGAGGAGGAGCCGGGTCTTGCCGATCCTGCGCCGCCCATAGACGACCGCCAGGCCACCCTCCGCATGGCGCATCAGCCGCTCCAGGCGGTCCATCTCCGCATGCCGATTCACGAACTTCATTATGCAGACCAGTATAATGCAGAGCTGCATAATCTTCCAGGCCGTCGCCGCCAGCGAAGGGATGCCGGGCGGGGCGCCCCGGCTTGGAGCGAGCGGCTACTAGCCCGGCTTGCGAGGGGCGTGCGCCGCGAGGAGGGTCTTCGGCGCCGAATGCTTCCAGGCTTCCTCGAGGACTTCGCGGAGGCGGGTGCGGGTGACGCGCGGCAGGCGGACGAGGACGAAGGGGTAGCCGCGATAGTGATCGGTGATGTAGAAGGTCTCCGGATCGGCGTTCATCAAGAGATCCCGCAGGTCGAAACCGACCCTGAGGGCCAGCGTCTCGCCGTCCTCGCGCAGCCGCGCCAGCAGCTTGCCGCGGACCTTGAAGGCCGGCGTGCCGTAGGAGGTCCCTTCCTCGACGCCCGGCAGGGCCAGGGCGAGCCTGCGTACCGCCGCGAAGGTGAGGCCGGTTGCCATGCGCATTATCATAGGCCGCCGTGCACGGGCCTTTCTTGATCGAGACCGACCGCTTGCTGATCCGTCCTTGGGAGCCGGGGGACGACGCCGGGTTCCGGGAGATGGTGGGCGATCCCGAGATGATGCGCTACATCAGCGGCGGCATGCAGTGGGACGAGGAGCGGATCGCCGAGTTCCATGCCCGCCAGCGCCGCCACCTGGACTCCCATGGCTGCTGCATGGGCGCCCTGGTGGAGCGGGCGAGCGGCGAGCTGGCCGGGGTCTGCGGGCTCCAGCCCTTGCGCGTCTCGTGCGACGTCGAGGTCGGCTGGTGGGTGGCGAAGCGTCTCTGGGGACGCGGCCTCGCCACCGAGGGGGGCGGCGCCGCCCTGCGCTTCGGCTGGGAGAAGCTGGGCCTGCGGCGGGTGAAGGCCATCGCGGAGCCGGAGAACCGGGCCTCGCTGCGGGTGATGGAGAAGCTGGGCCTGCGCTTCGAGCGGCTGGCCACCGGGCGCGAGCTCGGCCTCCCCGCGCTCGACCTCGAGATCGTGGTCTACGGGATCGAGCGCCCGCCCTCGTCGCCGCCGATCGGCGCCTGACGCACCGGGGTCCCCGGCGGCGCCGCCCGCACGTACTGCGGCGGCCAGGGGAGGACGGCTCCCAGCTCTCGCGCCGCGTGGAATGGCCAGTAGGGGTGGCGCAGGAACTCGCGCGCCAGCAGCACGCAGTCGGCCTGCCCGGCGCGGACGATGGTGTCCGCCTGCGCCGCGGCGGTGATGAACCCGAGCGCTCCGGTCGCGATGCCGGCCTCCCGCCGGAGGCGCTCGGCGAAGGGCACCTGGTAGCCGGGTCCGGCGGGGATCTTCGCGTCGGGCACGGCGCCGCCCGACGAGCAGTCGACGAGATCGACGCCGCGGTCGCGCAGGCGGCGCGCCAGCTCGACGGATTGATCGGCGTCCCAGCCGCCTTCTTTCCAGTCGGTGCAGGACAGCCTGACGAACACCGGCAGCGATTCGGGCCACACCGAGCGGATGGCGGCCGCCACCTCGAGGCACAGGCGCACGCGGTTGTCGTACGAGCCGCCGTACTCGTCGTCGCGGGTGTTGACCAGCGGCGACAGGAACTCGTGGATCAGGTAGCCGTGCGCCGCGTGGAGCTCGGCGACGTCGAACCCCGCCGCGCGGGCACGCAGCGCCGCGGTCCGGAACGCGGCGACCACGGCGGCGAGGTCGGCGGCGGTCAGCGCGCGGGGGACCGGGTAGCCCTCGGTGAACGCCGAGGCGGTCGGTCCGACGGCCTCCCAGCCGCCGTCCGCCGGCGCGATGGCGCCGCTGCCGTCCCAGGGCCGCCGGGTGCTGGCCTTGCGCCCGGCGTGCGCGAGCTGGATGCCCGCCGCGGCCCCCTGGCCCTTCACGAAGCGCACGATGCGCGCCAGGTCCTCGACGTGGCGGTCGTGGTAGATGCCGAGGTCCTGCGGGCTGATGCGGCCGTCGGCGGTGACCGCGGTGGCTTCCGTGAACACCAGCGCCGCACCGCCCACGGCGCGCCCGCCGAGGTGGACGAGGTGCCAGTCGGTCGCGAAGCCGTCCTCGCACGAGTACTGGCACATCGGCGAGACCAGGATCCGGTGGGGGAGCTCGAGAGAGCGCAGCCGCAGCGGCTCGAACAGGTGGGCCATGGCCGGCAAGGATATCCTCGTTCCCTGCCGAGCTTGCTAGCGCCCGGCGGCGGGTAGTGGGTCAAGGCAGAGGGGATGGACCCTCGCGAGGAAACGGACCCACTACCTGCCGGCGTCCTCTTGCAGCAGATCGGCGAGCAGGACGATGCGCCGGGAGAGCGAGACCAGGTCGACGTACTCGTCGCGGGTGTGCATGCCGCCGCCGATCGGGCCGAGGCCGTCGAGCACCGGCAGGCGGCCGGGATCGGGCAGGAAGTTCGGGAAGGAGATGCCGCCGCGCTCCTCCTCGACCTCCAGGCGCCAGCCGCGGGCGGCGGCGAGCGCCACGGCGCGAGCGCACCATGCCTGCTGCGGGCCGCGCGGATCGACGGGCGGGATCATCCGGCCGTGCCGGAAGGCGAGGGTGGTGCCGGTCGCGGCGCCGACGGCGGCAGCCAGGCCGGCCAGCCGAAGCGCGGACTCCTCGCCCGAGGCGGCGGTCGAGAAGCGCGCCTCTCCCTCGGCGATCGCGGCGTCCGGCACGACGTTGAGCTGGCGCTCGGTGCCGAGCCAGGCGTGCGCCGCCGCCAGGTGGTCGACGAAGCTCGCGTCCCCTGCCACCAGGCGCCCGACGTTGACCGCCGGCCGGCGCACGGCCGGTTCGCCCGGCGCCACCGTCGCGCCTAGCGCGCCTGGTGCGTCCGGCGCGGCCGTCGCGTCCGGCGCGGCCGTCGCTTCGAGGCACCAGCGCGCGGCGGCGAGCAGGGCGGAGCGACCCTCGGAGAGGTGCAATCCTGAATGAGCCGCCTTGCCGCGCGCCTCGAGCCGCCAGTCGAAGAGGCCTCGCCGCCCTCCAACCAGCGTTTCGGCTCCCGGCGCGCTGCCCGGCTCGCCGGGCTCGAGCACCCAGAGCGCCCGCGCCCAGGCACCCCAATGCTCCACCGCGGCGCGGGCCAGTTCGCCACCCACCTCCTCGTCGGGCACCGCGACCAGCAGCAGGTCGGCAGGAGGAGCCGCCCCGCGCCGGGCGAGCAAGTCGAGGGCGCCGGCCAACGTCACCAGCCCACCCTTCATGTCGATGGCGCCGGTGGCGACCAGGCGATCGCCGTCGCGGCGCGGCGGCGCCGCCGGCAAGACCGTATCGAGGTGGCCGATGAGCAGCAGATGACCCCGGCCGGCCGGGCTCTCCCGTCCCTCCGCGACGGCCGGCCCCCGCGCCACGAGCACCGGCAGCGCGCCGCCGCCCGGTCCGGCGGCACTGCCGCGGCCATCGCGGCCGAAGGGTCCGAGACCCGGAAGCACCTCGACCTCCAGCCCGCGCGCCGCAAGCACCGCGCCCAGCCGCGCCGCCATGCGCCCAAGCCCGGCCGCGTCGCCGCTGGCCGAGGAGGTGGCCGTGAGCTCCTCGAGCAGAGCGACCGTGGCCGCGAACAGGTCCGAAGGCAAGGCGCCGTCATTGCCGCTTGACACGGCGCCTAATCTAGCAGGCCCCGCGAGAGGGCCTCCGGGGGCCTCCGGGGAAACCCTCCGATCCGGGTCTGGGGAGTAGAACCTTCCTCTGACCTCGCTTTGGGCGAGGCGCCCGTGGTTGATGCAGGGGCGGCGGACTGCGGGCGCCTCGCCCAAAGCTCGGCAGAGGAAGGTTCTACTCCCCAGGCCCTCTCTTCCTCCCACTACGGCTGCATTTCTCTCCGGGGACCGTCTTTGCCCTCATCCAGAGACATCGGTGGCCGGAGAGACCTGTGGCCGGAGGGGAGGAGGGCCAGGGCCGCGGGCGGCGGATCTCCTCGCTGCCGACCTTTGGGCGAGGCGCCGCATACCACCACCCCCCCGGCATCCACCACGCCAGCGCCTCGCCCAAAGGGAGGCAGCGAGGAGATCCGCCGCCCGCGGACCGGCTCGGAGGGGGATTCCCCATAGGCGTTCGGAGGGAGATTCCCCGGAGGCGCCTGTTGTAGAGTCGAAGGGCTGGCGGACGCCGCGCGCGAGCTGCTGGCTGGAGGGGGCTTGCCGTCATGGTCAGCGCTGTCATCCTGCTGGTGGTGGAGAAGTCGAGGATCAACGAGGTGGCCCAGCAGCTGGTGGACCTCCCGCCGATCACCGAGGTCTACTCGGTGGCAGGGCAGTACGACCTGGTGGCGGTGGCGCGGGTTGCCGACAACGAGGGGATCGCGACGGCGGTCACCAACCAGATGCTGAAGATCGAGGGCATCGTCCGCACCGAGACGCTGATCGCCTTCCGCGTCTACTCGCGCTACAACCTCGAGCGCATGTTCTCGGTGGGCATGGAAGAGCCGCCGCCGGCCGAGAGCTAGCGCTCGTGCGGCCCGGCTCGCCCACCGCGCCCGCGGGCAAGCGAACGCCCGCCATGAGCGTGAAGCAGGACCGGGCCGTCATCTCGTTCGAGTCCGGCGACGCCTGGGAGGCGTGGCTCGCGGAGCATCATGCGACCTCGCCCGGGCTGTGGCTCAAGTTCGCCAAGAAGGCCTCGGGCTTCGCCACGGTTTCCTATTCGGAGGCGCTCGACGTGGCGCTCTGCTACGGCTGGATCGACGGCCAGAAGGACAAGTTCGACGGCGATTACTGGTTGCAGCGCTTCACCCCGCGCCGGCTGCGGAGCCCATGGTCCAGGATCAATTGCGACCGGGTCGCGGCGCTCGCCGCCAGGGACGCGATCAAGCCCGCGGGCCTGCGCGAGGTCGAGCGGGCCAAGGCAGACGGCCGCTGGGAGGCGGCGTATGACGGCCAGCGCGCTGCGGCCGTGCCGGACGACCTGCGGCGCGAGCTGGAGGGCAACGCCGCTGCCCGCGAATTCTTCGCCACGCTCGACAGCGCGAACCGGTACGCGATCCTCTACCGGCTGCAAGAAGCCAAGAAGCCCGAGACGCGGGCACGCCGCCTGGAGAAGTTCGTGACCATGCTGAGCGAGGGCAAGAAGATCCACCCCTGAGCGCGCCCCTCCCCGCTTCGTGCCCCGGGCCGCCGGCAGGCGGTGGCAACCGAGACGGATCACTCTGGTCCTGGAAGGACCGCCGGGACGCCGAAGGTCCCCTCGACCACCTCGACGAAGGTCCTCTCCTCGCGGAGGATGAAGCGCCGGCTCCGTGCCAGCGCGAAGTTCGCGCGCGCCTCGTCATCGGATTTCAAGCGTGTCCGGTAGGCCTCGTACGCGGCGAGGCTGTCGAAAGCGATCAGTCCCCACGCGACGTCGTTCGTGCCTTCATCGGGAAGGAAGTATCCGACCAGGTGGCCGCCGCAGCGCGGAATGATGCGGCCCCAGTTCTCGGCGTACTGCCGGAACTCTTCGCGCTGGAAGGGATCGATCTGGTAGCGAATGAAGCACGTCGTCGTCATCGGCGTCCTCCGGGTGATCGGTCTGCCGCTGCATCCCGGCGGCTCGGGGTTGGCCCAAACGGAGGTCGAGAGGCAAGGGCAATCTAGGCAGGACACTACCCGCCGGCCCTTGCCTGGCAATCGGAGGATAGCGGTGATATAGTTCGACTGTCATCGAACTATGGATGCTGACGCCCAGGTTGCCCCGATTGCCGCGCTCGTGGCCGATCCCACGCGGGCGACGGTTCTCTTCGCGCTGAGCGACGGGCGGGCGCTGCCGGCCTGCGACCTGGCGCTGCATGCCGGAGTCACCGCCGCGACGATCAGCTATCAGCTGGAGAAGCTCATCGCCGGCGGGCTGGTGGCCGCCGACCGGCAGGGGCGCCACCGCTACTACCGGCTCGCCAACCCGACCGTCATCGGCCTGCTCGAGGCCCTCGCCACCGTCGCGCCGCCGGCCCCGGCGCGGACGTTCCGGGAAGGGCAGGAGGGGAAGGCGCTGCGGCTCGCGCGCACCTGTTACGACCACCTGGCGGGCCAGCTGGGCGTGCGGATCGCCGAGGCGCTGCTGGCAGGCGGCTGCCTCGTCCCCGACGCCCCGAGCGCCCCCGACTACGTCCTGACGCCGGCCGGAGAGCGGCTCTTCCGCCGGCTGGCCGTGGACGTGGCGGGAGCCCGGTCCGCGCGGCGCTCGTTCGCGAGGGCCTGCCTGGATTGGAGCGAACGCCGGCACCACCTCGCCGGCGCCCTGGGCGCCGCGCTCCTCGATCGCCTCTTCGAGCTGGGCTGGATCGAGCGGACGCCGTCGAGCCGCGCCGTCCGTCTCTCGGACCCGGGACGCCGCGGCCTGCGCGCTCACTTCCAGATCGAGATCTGATCCTGGGACGATGTAGAGGCTAGCGCAATGGCTGAGATGGCTCGACCGCCCACAACCGGCAGCCGCCACGGGCTGAAGTTACCGGCCGCGTCCCTCGCGCCTCAGCGCGCCTCCGGCTCGCGACCGGGCTAATGGTGCTCGAGCGTCGTGGTCTTCGGGACCACCTCGATCAGCTGCATCATGCCGCGGTCCTCGTGCGCCAGGATGTGGCAGTGATCCACGAACTCGCCGGTGAAGTCGGCGAATCGCGTCCGCATCTTGAAGTAGCCGGCGCAGTACCTGTCGCTGCCGACCTTGATGATCTTGTGGCTCTTGCAGTCGCTGTCCTTGTCACCGGACGCCATCTTGCCCGGTGCCGGGATCGCGAAGGTGTCCCACCAGACGTAGGGCCCTTTCAAGACCACCGGCTCCTGGCTCTTCGTGAAATCGAACGTCTCGATGATCTGGAAGGGGTTGACGTGGATGTGAAAGGGGTGCGAGATCAATCGCAGCGCATCGGTGTTGTAGAGCGTCCACTCCCAGAAGTCGTCGAGCTTCATCACCTCGTCGACGACGTGGTCCTCGAACTGCTTGTCGTTGATCATGAACTGAACGGCCGTGCTCGGCTTCGGCGGGTTCGGCTCCACCTCTGTCCGCGAGCCGTAAACGATGTCCTTGTGGTCGCGATACTTGGACGGGTCTTGGTCCGCCAAGAACTTCGGCAAGGTGGGGTACTCGTGCTGACTGGCCGGGAATCCCATGGCCTGCGCGTACGGAGTGCCCGCGACCTTGACGTTCAGCAGCTTGGCGAGCGCGAAGGTCCCGTCCTGCAGCGGCGCCTGCACGAGCAGGTCGACCCGATTCGCGGGAGCCATCTTTATCGTTTGCTTGCCGTTGTCCGCGTTGCTGTAGTTCGCCCAGGCCAACTGCACGCCGTCTTGCGCGGTCTGCCGGAAGGTGATGTCACCCGCTCCCGACGTCCTCGTGAAACTGATCGTGGCCGATGCTTGGGCTGACGCGTTGATGATGCGCCAGAGCTGGACCTGGCCAGGCCGCATGGTGATCGTCGGCGTGAGCTGGCCGTTGACGGCCTGCTTCGGCGACCCGCCGCCGGAAGGAGTGGTGAGGTTGACCACGGTGGCGAGCTGCTGGATGACGAGGACCTTCTCCACCAGCTCTCCCCGTTCGCCGCCGCGATCGCGATAGAACGCCCGCAGCTTGCCGTCGTAACCCTCGGGGCTGTTGTCCTCGATGATCAAGGCCCCGGCCAGGCCGTTGAACAGGTTGAGCGTGGTGGAGCCGTGCTTGTGCGAGTGGTACCAGTGGGTGCCGGGAGCCTGGCCCATGTACAGGCCCTGCCCGCAGTCCTGGTCCACGGGACAGCGCGGCAGCTCGAAGCAGTAAGGATAGGAGCCGCTGTAGAACTGCGGCCATTGCCCCTGGTCGATGGCCTTGACGTCCTTGGACCATAGCCGCATCTCCTGCGGCAGACCGCGTCCGCCCTCGAAGGGGGCGGTGGCGTCATACTCCTCGAGCTGTCGCTGCTGCAGCTGTCGCCAATCCGGTGGCAGGTCTCGCCACTGCTTGGGCTCCTGGCGGAGCCCGCAACGATTGAAGATCTCGCCGAAAGCCCTCTCGATGAGCTTCTCATCATCGCGGGTGAGCGGATGGGGGCGCACGTTGACCAGCACGTTGTCGCCAGTGGTGGCAGGGGTGACGTGAGTCCCGTGAAAATGGATGTTCGCCGAGCTGGAGCCATGGAAGCAGTTGGGGTACTTGTCGTACTTGGGGTAGAGGTTCGTCCGCACGCCGTTCACCGGCATCCAGGTCTGATCGCAGCCCTGGCCGGGCGGGTTGCGCTCGCTCGAATCGAGGGTATCGCTGAAGTCCGCCGTATTCACCCGGTTGAGGAACGTGATCTGGACCTGGTCCCCGACCTGCGCCCGCAGCGTTGGCCCCGGGCCGGCACAGGGCTGGTCCTTGGGCGGCCATGTCGCCGGCTGCGCCAAGTCGTGGCCGGGGTGGCCGCTGTAATAGCGCAGCAGCTGCGGCTTGGAGTTGCCCGGGATCCAGCGCTCGCCGCCCTCGATCGAGACCACCGCCCGTAGTTTCCTGTCCGTGCTCTCGATCGGGCCGACCGTCTGCAGCTCCGCCCCGGCGGCGGTACAGGCCGGCTGGGTCTGCGCCGGCAGGCGACCCGGCACGAGCGCCGCCAAGACAAGGGCGGCGGCCGCTACCGGCAAGCCGGCAGAGGGCCGAAGGCTAAGGGTGCGGGCCGATGGGTGCGCGGCGATCTCGAGGGCGATTGCGGTTGCCACATCTCGCGTGCTGGCGTCCATTCGTGCCTCCTCATGAGACCTTGATCGAGCCGCCCTGCTCGTCCGGGTGGTTGGCGCATACGTACTGGTAATCCCCCTTGGCAAGGGCGAGACTGTCCGAGGTGGCTGGCACCTGACCTGGCGCTCTTCCCGGGATCTGGTAAGGCAGCCAGGCGTCCCGGTTCCCTCCCTTGGGCATCGGCCAGTGCGCCTGGGTGGTGTCGTTGGACCAGAAGATGAGGTCGCCGTAGCTCGCGTCGACCGACGGGGGCGTGTAGCTCGTCACGCCATTCTGTTCTTGGATCAGGATCTTGATGTTGTTCGCCATGGGTCCCCCCTTTCCTGCTGCCAGCCACCGCCAGCAGAGCGCCAGCACGGCATCCTGGGCTAAGGATCAGGATGACCGTGGACCGCCGCTTACTCCGCAGAAGTGATCGCCACGAAACGCTAGACTAAGCATTCCGGCGTGTCAAGAACTGCCACACACCGGTAGTGTCAATAGACCCCTGGCAGGAACCGCCACGCCTGCCGGCGATAGCGGTCGTAGCTCGCGCCGAAGGTGTCGTGGAGCAGGCGCTCCTCGGTGCGCGCGCGGAGGTCGCCGGCGAGCGCCACCAGGACGACGCCCAGGCCGACGGCCGCGGTCGGCGCCCACAGCCACGTTCCCAGGGCCAGGAGGTCCATCGCCAGGTAGATGGGATGGCGCACACGGCGGAAGGGACCGGCGGTGCAGAGCTGGTGTCCGTGCTCGATGCGGGCCGCGAGCCGCCACGAGCGGAAGACCGCCAGGGTCCAGGCGGCGAGCGCGGCGGCGACCAGCATCAAGGCTCCACCCGCCATCCTCTGCGGCGAGATGAGGGGCGGATGGGCGGCGGCAGGCGGCGGCAGCACTGCCCGGGCCAGGCCGGCGTAGAGGGCTCCCATGGCCAGCACGTGGAGGACCAGGGGGACCTGGGAGCCGCGGGCCGCCTGCCGCTGGAGAACCGGCCGCCGGTCGCGAAGGTGCCACCGGCGCAGCAGCCAGCGGGGGACGAAGACCGCGTAGAAGAGCGCATGGAAGGCATAGATCTCTTGGCCGGCGGCCGGCCGGGCGCCGGCGCGCGGCGGCACGGCGGCCAGCCGGCCTGTTTCCCGACCAGCTGGAGTGCCGCGACGGGCGACAGGCGGAGCCGCGGCTGGCGCCGCCGCAGGAGGCGTGGGAGAAATGCGGGCCAGGATGCGGTCGGCGAGCTGTTCGTAGTCGCCGTCGAAGGCGTGGGAGCCCTTCAGCTCCACCTTCCGGGCGAGCCCGGGCTCGAGGTCGGCGCAGAGGCTGTCGCTCTCGCCGGCAGCGGCGACGCAGAGCAGCGGACGCCCGCGCAGCTTCAGCACCTCCGGCATCACCGGCAGCTCGGCGGCCTTGTTCTCCTTGACGCGGATCTCGAACGGCGTCGTGCGGCTCGGACCCAGCATGGCGATCACGCCGACGCGGTCCAGGAGGTCGGCCGGCAGGCGGGCGGCCAGGAAGGGCAGCACGTCGGCGCCGAGCGAGTAGCCGACGAGCAGCACGCGGTCCCGCTTCCACGCCTCCAGGTAGTGGCGCAGCACCCGCTGCAGGTCTGCCGCCGCGGCGTCCGGCGTGCGGCCGTTCCAGAAGTACTCGAGGGTGTCGAGCCCGACCACGGGCACGCCGCGCTGTCCCGCCAGCACCTTGGCCACCTCGCGGTCGACGCCGGCCCAACCGCCGTCGCCGGAGAGGATCACCGCCAGCGGGCCGCCGCCGCCCGCGCCGGTGCCCGGCATCTCGATCAGCGGCAGGCCGGGCAGGGCCGGCGATCCGGCGGTCTCGGCGGTCTCGGCGGTCGCCGGCGGCGTCGCGGGCCGGCCTCCGCCGGGACGTGGCGCCAGCAGGCGTCCGACGGCCTGGCGCAGCGCCGGCTGCCAGAGCGCGGGCTTGGCGAAGGCATGGTCGACGCCGGCGAGCGTGACCACCTCGCCTGCCGGCGCGGCATGCGCCAGCGCCGCCGCCGTGGCGGCCGGGCAGCGACGGTCGTCCGCTCCCGCCAGGGCCGTCCAGGGCTGCTCGACGTTCTTCGCCGGCAGCAGGTCGAAGCCGCCGTTCGCCGCCGGCCGCGTCGCCAGGCCGTGGCCGGGGCAGAGCTGCTGGCCGCCCGGCAGGCCGGCGCACGGGGCGAGACCCAGGCCGCCGCGGAAGGTGTTGGCGGGAGCCTGGGCGAGGGCGCCGTAGGCGAGCGCGCCGCCGCCGCCAAGACCCGCCACCAGGGGATGCACGTAGCTCGGGAAGCCGAGGCGCTTCTGGATCACCTTGCTCAGGTTCTCGAGGCTGCCTGCCGTGTAGGCGCAGCGGTCGTGCTGCTCCGCGACGCGCTGCAGGTAATGGCGGGTGTCGATCCCGACCACCAGCAGGCCCTGCGCCGCGAGCGCCCGCCCCAGCTGGTCCGCGGCGGCGTCCCATCCGGCCTCGTCCGAGAAGAACAGCACGACGTTGGCCGGATGCGGGGTCTCCCGCAGCAGGTGGAGCGCCCCGAAGCGGCCGTACTGGGCGGTCTCCTCGGGCAGCGGCGCCGCGGCGGCCACGGCCTGGACGAGCGGGACCCATGCCGCCCGCAGGGCCGTCGCCCAGGCCGCGCCGCCGCCCCAGGTGGCCACGCCGGTGCCGGGCGGCACGCCGGCCACGCTCGACGGTTGGCCGGTGCCAGTCGACGGTGGATTGGTGCCGGGCGGCGGCGGATTGCTGCCGGGCGGCGGCGGCGCGGGATGGTGGCTCTTCTTCTTCGTCGCTTCGTCGGCCTTGTCTCCCGCACCGGGCTTGGCCGCCGGCTCGGCCGCCTGCTCCCCGGCGGTCTGCGCCTCCGCCAGCTTGGCCAGCTGGCGCGTGATCGCCACCACCACCGCGCGTGGGTTGCTGCCCAGGTAGTGGGCGCCGGGGAGGGCGACGCTGGTGGCGAGCGACGGCGCCAGCGTCGTGCAGAGGCTGGTGGCCTTCTCGCCGCTGCCGTAGACGCAGAGCAGCGGCTTGCCCCGGAGCTTCACGGCCTCGGGCAACACCGGACGGTCCTCGCCGCCGCCATGGCCCAGCCACTCGCTGAGCCGGAACTCGAAGCTGGTCGTGCGCCCCGGACCGAGCAGGGTCACCAGGCGCACCTTGCCCTGCAGGTCGGGCGGCAGCCGCGCGACCATGAACGGCAGCACCTCGGCGCCCAGGGAGTAACCGATGAGCAGGGCGTCCTTGCGCTTCCAGGCGGCGAGATAGGTCCGCAGGATCCGCGCCAGGTCGGCGGCGGCGCCCTCGGGTGTGCGCGGGGTCCAGAAGTACTGCAGGGTGTTGAGGCCCACCACCGGGAAGCCGCGTTCGGCCAGCTGGCCGGCCACGTCGCGATCGAGCCCGGCCCAGCCGCCGTCGCCCGAGACCACAATCGCCAACGTGTCGCCGGTCGCGCCCGGCTCCGGCAGCTCGAGGAGCGGCAGGTCGGCGAGCGACCGGCGCACCACGGTCTCGGGCGGCCGTGACAGCTCGGCGGCATTCAAGACCCGCAGGTAGGCCTGCTTCAGGCCGGCGCCGGCACGCAGCTCGGGCGACGCCTGCCGGTGGCCGCTGCTCTTCGGCGGCGAGATGACCGCCGCGCCCTTGACCTTGGCGGCGAAAGCCTCCGCCGCCGGTCCCGCCTGGGGAGAGGCGCCGCACCGCGTCCCGCCGCCCCCGCCCGCCACCGCGGGCGCCAGCAGCCAGGGCTCATCGAGGCTCGCGACCGGTTGCAGCTGGTAGGAGCCGCCTCCCGGCAGCGGCTTCGAGGCGAGGCCGCGTCCGGGGCACAGCGGATGGCTGGCCTCGATCTCCGGGCAGAAGCCGAGGCTGACGGCGCCGGCGAAGCTGCCGCTCGGCGCCTGGGCCAGCGCGCCGTAGGCGAGGGTGGCGCCGGTGCCGAAGCCGGCGAGCACCGGCGGCGTGTAGGCCGGCAGCTCGAGCTTCTTCTGCACCAGCTTGCTCAGCATCTCGAAGTCGCCGGCCGGGTAGGAGCAGTCCTGGGTCAGGCGCTCCACCTTCCGCAGGTAGTACTGCAGGTCGAGGCCGATGACCAGCGCGTCGAGCGACTCGAGGCCGCGCGCCAGCGCCTCGGCCTGGGCGTCCCAGCCGCCCTCGCCGGAGACCAGCACGACGACCCCTCGCGGGGTCCCGCCGCGGTGGTAGATGGAGACCTGCCCGAAGCGGCCGTAGGTCTGGTGCTCGACGGCGCCGCCGGCGGCCGGCGCCGGGGCGGCCGATCTCGCGGCGGCGGGGGCTGCGGCGGCAGTGGGAGCCGCGACGGCCGCGACGGTCGCCAGCGTGGCGAGGGCGGCGATCACGGCCATGGAGGCCGCGGCGAGCGCGGCGGCGCGGCGCGGACCGTTCACTTGCGCGCGGCTGCCGGCTGTGCTTCGCGGAGGATGCGGTCGGCGAGCGCCGCGTAGTCGCCGCCGAAATGGTGCGAGCCCTGCAGGGCGACCGCGTTGCCGAGCCCGCCGATCTCGGTGCACAAGCTGTCTTTCTCCTCCTGGCCGTAGAGGCAGAGCAGCGGTCTGCCGCGCAGCTTGGCGACCTCGGGCAGCACCGGCCGGTCGCCGCCGCCGCTGCCGCCCAGCCAGTCGGTCAGGTGGAACTCGAAGCTGGTCATGCGGCTCGGGCCGAGCAGGACGATGAGCCGCACGCGGCCGAGCAGGTCGGGAGGCAGGCGACTGGCCATGAACGGTAGCACGTCGGCGCCCAGCGAGTAACCGACGAGGAGGAGGTGCTGCTTCCCCCAGGCCCCCAGGTAGTGACGCGCGATGCGTTGCAGGTCGGCGGCGGCGCCGTCGGGGGTGCGCGCGTTCCAGAAGTACTGCAGCGAGTTCAGCCCGACGACCGGCACGCCCTTGCCCGCGAGGACGTTCGCCACGTCGTGGTCGATGCCCGCCCAGCCGCCGTCGCCGGAGACGATCACCGCCAGCAGGTCGCCGGCCGGCTGCTTGGCCGGCACCTCGACGAGCGGCAGGTCGCCGACCGGCGGCAGTGGCGCCGTCGCCGGCGCGCCGACGCCGGCCGCGGCGGCCGGCGGGGCCGCGGCCGGGGCCGGCGCCGGCGCGTGGCCGGGCTCGACGGCGCTGGTGAGGCGCTGGAAGGCCTGCTTGAACTGCTCCTCCCAGTTGGCGGGCACCGAGAAGCCGTGCCCGACCCGGGGCAGCATCACCGCTTCGCCGTGCCTGACCTGGCGCACGTACGCCTCGACGTCCTGCGGCGAGCACACCTGGTCGATGAGCCCCTGGAAGGCCACCCAGGGCTGCTCGAGCGTGGTGGCCGGCTTGAAGCTGACGCCCTTGCCCTTCGGTCCCGGGCCCCAGGTCAGCCCATGGCCGGCGCAGAACGGCTTGCGCAGCGGCAGGTCGGGGCAGAAGCCCATGCTGACCGCGCCCTTGAAGGTGTTCGGCGGCGCCTCGACCAGCAGCGCATAGACCAGGGTGGCGCCGGAGGAGTAGCCGACCAGCACCGGCGGCGTGTAGGTGGGGAAGCCCAGCTTCTTCTGCACGAACTTGCTCAGCAGCTCGGCGTCGCTCGCCGGATAGGAGCAGGTCTCCTTGGAGGCGGCGAGCGCGGCCAGGTAATGGGGGAGGTTGATGCCGACCACCAGCGCGTCCATCTTCGCCAGCGTCTCGGCCATGTCGACCACGCCGAGGTTCCAGCCGCCGTCGCCGGAGAAGAAGAGCACGACGTGGTGCGGGTGAGGGGTCTGCCGATATAGCGCGACCTTGCCAAAACGGCCGTAGGTCAGCGTCTCGCCGGCGGGCGCCTGCGCGGCGGCCGGCGCGGCGCGGCGGGCGTGCCGGGCCGGCGCGGAGGCGGTATCGGCGGCGGCGGTATCGGCAGTGGCGGCATTGGCGGCAGTGGCGGCATTGGCGGCGTCGGCGGGCCGGCCGGCGACTGCCAGTGCGATCGTCGCAGCCAGCGCCGCCAGGAGAGGCGCCGTCCTTCTCTTCTTCATCCCCGGGTAACCTCCACCGAACCTCTACGGCCGGCCACTTGCGTCCGCCGAGCTGCGTCGCGGGTCACCTTGGCCTCCTGCCTCGCTTTGGACGAGGCGTCCGAGGTCGGACGTCGGTTCCCTCCCAACCCCTCGTCCAAAGGGAGGCAGGGGGCCAAGGTGACCCGCGACGCAGTTCGGCGTGCAAGATCCGTGCTCCGCCGGGATGTGGGCGCCGGGAGGTGCGCGGGGTGTGCTATTCTCCACCTCCCCTTGGGCCGCGGGTCCTCCCGCCGGCCGCACGTGCCGCACCTCTCCATCGAGGACAGTCTGTGATCGAGAAACGAGAAGACGTTCGCAACCTGGCGATCATCGCCCATGTCGACCACGGCAAGACGACGCTGGTGGACGCGATGCTCTGGCAGAGCGGTATCTTCGGCGCGCACGAGCACGTCGCCGAGCGGGTCATGGACTCGATCGACCTCGAGCGCGAGAAGGGCATCACCATCATGGCGAAGAACACCGCCATCCTCTATCGCGGCACCCGCATCAACATCGTCGACACCCCCGGTCACGCCGACTTCGGCGGCGAGGTCGAACGCACGCTCGAGATGGTCGACGGCGTGCTGCTCCTGGTCGACGCTTCCGAGGGGCCGCTGCCGCAGACCCGCTTCGTGCTCAAGAAGGCGCTCGAGGCCGAGCTGCCGCCGATCGTGGTGATCAACAAGATCGATCGTGCCGATGCCCGCCCCGGCGAGGTGCTCAACGAGGTCTTCGACCTGTTCATCGATCTCGACGCTGGCGAGGAGCAGCTCGACTTCCCGGTGCTCTACGCGAACGCGCGCGCCGGTCTGTGCCGGCGCACGCCCGACGGTCCGGACGAGACCCTGGCGCCGCTCTTCGAGGCGATCCTGCGCACCGTGCCGGCGCCGTGCTACGACCCGGAGATGCCGCTGCAGCTGCTGATCACCACCCTCGACTGGGACGACTACGTCGGCCGGCTGGCGATCGGCCGCCTGTTCAACGGGCGCGTGCGCAAGGGAGAGGAGATCGCGATCTGCCGCCTCGACGGCGGCTTCACCCCGGCCAAGGTGAGCGTGCTCTACGGCTACGAGGGCCTGCGCCGCATCGAGGTGGCCGAGGCGGGGCCCGGCGACATCGTGGCGGTGGCCGGCCTCGAGGAGATGCAGATCGGCGAGACGCTCTCGGACCGCGAGGACCCCCGGCCGCTGCCGCCGATCCACGTCGACGAACCGACGATCACCATGGTGCTGTCGATCAACGACTCGCCGTTCTCCGGCCGCGAGGGCAGGCACGTCACCTCGCGCAAGCTCAAGGAGCGCCTCGAGCGCGAGCGCCTGATCAACGTCTCGATCCGGGTCGAGCCCACCGAGTCGGCGGACGCCTTCCGCGTCTCGGGGCGCGGCGAGCTGCAGCTCGCCATCCTGATCGAGATGATGCGGCGCGAGGGCTACGAGCTGTCGGTGGGCAAGCCGCAGGCGATCACCCGCGCGCAGGACGGCGTCGTCCGCGAGCCGATGGAGATGCTGGCGATCGACTGCCCCGAGGAGTTCATCGGCGTGGTGACGCAGAGGATGGGAGCACGGCGCGGCCGCATGATGAAGATGAGCAATCACGGCTCGGGGCGGGTGCGCATGGAGTTCCGCGTGCCGTCGCGCGGCCTCATCGGCTTCCGCACCGAGTTCCTGACCGATACGCGCGGCACCGGCATCATGAATCACCTGTTCGACGGCTGGGAGCCCTGGCAGGGCGACATCGAGCACCGCGCCACCGGCACCCTGGTGGCCGACCGCCAGGGCCGCGCCACCGCCTATTCGATCGAGAACCTGCAGCCGCGCGGCGCGCTCTTCCTGTCGCCGGGCGACGAGGTCTACGAGGGAATGGTGATCGGCGAGCACGCCCGCGGCAACGACCTCGACGTGAACGTGACCAAGGAGAAGAAGCTCAGCAACATGCGCGCGTCGGGCTCCGACGACATGATCCGCCTGATCCCGCCGCGCCTGATGAATCTCGAGCAGGCGCTCGAGTTCATCCGCGACGACGAGCTGGTCGAGGTGACGCCCGCCGCGGTCCGCCTGCGCAAGCGGGTGCTCGCCGCCAACCGGCGCAAGTAGGCCCTGACCTGCTGCTTTTAACTGATCACGATTCGAGCAGCAGCGCCGCCAGCATCGCGATGCCGATGATCGTGTAGAGCGCGCGGTAGCGCGCCTGCAGGCGGCGGATGCTGTCGAAGGTCAGGCCCGCGCGGAGGGTCGCCAGCGACCAGTAGAGGTGCAGCGGGTAGAGGGTGGCCAGGGACACGAGCGCGCGCGGCACGATGGCGCGGGTCGCCAGCACGGCGAGATAGACGTAGGCGAGGGTGAAGACGGCGAGACCGGCGGCGAAGGTCGTGGTCTTGCCGAAGATCACCGCGTTGGTCTTGATGCCGTTGAGCCGGTCCCCCTCGTGGTCCCGCACCTCCTGGGTGAGGTGTCCCGCCACGAAAACCAGCGCGAAGTAGCAGGCGATCTCGAGGCCGCGCCGGTCGATGGCGCTGAACAGCGAGTAGCCGAGCAGGAAGTGCAGGATCCCGCCGGCGAGGTGCAGCGCCGAGTTGAGCAGGGGGATCCCCTTGGCGTGGTACGCGGGCACCGAATAGAGCGCGCTCAAGCCCGCGATCGCCAGGGCGATCGCCAGCGGGCGCGGGCCGAGCCAACCGCAGAGCGCGACGCTCGCCACGAGGAGGGCGAGCCAGAGCCAGCCGACCTCTCGCCGGCCGATGCCCCTCGCCGCGAAGACGCCGGCCTGCTTGTTGGGGTCCTTGAGGTCGGCGCTCATGCCGGCCCAGTCGTTGAGCACGAAGATGTGGGCCACGAGACAGCAGCTGGCGGCGGTCAAGACCGCCAGCGCCGCGACTCGCCCCGCGGTGACCTCGCCCATGGCGAAGGCGGCGCCGAGCAGCGGCGAGCCCTGCAGGACCAGGATCTCCCGCCAGCGCAGGCAGGAGAGATAGCGCCGCACGAGCCGCGCTGGTGATGCGGGACGGGCGGCCGCCGCCGGTGGCGAGGCCGGGACGGTGTGCGGGGCGGGCCGCGGGCCGAGGTCAACGCCGGTGTGCATTCTCGAGATAGAGCCTGAGCCAGAGCGCATAGCCGAAGTCCTCCGACCAGTAGAACCTGCGCGTCGAGGCGGTGAGATCGTTGTGGTAGAGGAGGGGCGGAGAGCGGCGGACCAGGGAGAAGTCGTCGGCCGCCAGGGTCTGCAACAGGGTGAGGGTCGCGGCGGCAGGGGGCGCCGGGAGGCCGGGGTCGAGCAAGCGCTGCAGCTGCCCGACGGCGGCGGCCCAGACCTCCTGTCCGGGCACGTGCGTGCGTAGCCGCGGCGCGGGAAGACGCAGCGGGCAGCCGGCCTGGCGGAGGTCGGCCTGGCGCAGCATGGGCACCAGGGGGGCCTCCTGGTAATAGACCCAGACCCGGTCCTCGGCGACCGCGCGGCCGAGGGCGCCGCACAGGGCGCGGGCGGCCGGCGGGTCCACCTGCGCGAGCAGCAGGAGCACGTGCATCTGGATGCCGACGTCGGCGGGGTTCGGATCCCTGCCCGGGTCGATGCACTGGTAGCGGTCGCGCGGCGCCAGCCAGGTGCGGTACAGACCGTCGCGGGTGCGGTACCGCTCGAGGACCGCGAGCGCGGCGGGCAACCGTGCGCGCTCGCCGCCCGCAGCGATCCGCCAGGCGAGCGCGGTGTCGTCGGCGTCGGGCGTGATGACGCACCCGAGCGCCGGGATCGTCGGCGAGTCAGGGCGGCCGTGATAACGCACCAGCCCGCTGGCCTCGACCTGGCCGGCGAGGTGACGCCGCGCCCGCTCCAGGTCCTCGCCGAGACCGCCCGCCGTCGCCACCGGCGCGAGCAGATCGACGATCATGGCGGTGAGGAAGGTGTTCATCTCGCGCCGCGGCTCCTCGAAGCGCGGCGCGCCGGTGTACGAGGTGAGCCAGTAGCCCGCGGGCTGCTGGCGTTCCGCGAGGACCGCGGCCGCGCGCCGGGCGGCGCCGGCGAGGCCGCCGCCGGCGGACTCCGAGCCCTCGCCCAAAGGTCGGCCCTGGGGAGTCCCGCCGCTCACGCTCCGGCCGGGGTCGCGCAGCGCCGCCGCCCGCACCAGGATCCGGCGCCAGCCCAGGACGTGGACCTCACCGTAGTCGCTGGTCTGCGCGGCGGCGACGAGGAGGTGCTTGCCGGGCGGCCAGGCGCCGGTCGCGACGGCGATTCGCCAGCCGCTGGGGCTGGCCTGGTGCAGGGTGCTGCTGACGTCGGGCCGGCCGAGAAAGCTCCGGGTCGCTCCGGCCTGCGCGCCATCCAGCAGGACCACCACCTGCCGAGGGGCATGGTCGTCGGCGAGCGCCCAGCCCGCGACCAGGATCTGCTGGCCCGGCGTGACGGCGTCGACCTCGCGGCCGCCGGCGCTGATGCTGTCGAGGTAGCCGCGCACCTCGAGCGCCAGGTCCCCGGGTGCTCGCGCGTGCCGGAGCTCGGCGATGAAGGGCGCGTTCCGGAGGTCCCAGGCGGCCTTCATCTGGCCGGGACCCGCGGCAACGGCGAAGATGGCCCGATCGCTCGTGCCGGTGTACCAGAAGGCGCCGACGGCCTGGATCGCGATCGCGGCGCAGCAGGCCAGCGCGAAGACGATGCGGCCCGCCGCTCCCAGCGCGGCGACGACCGGCGGCAACATCCAGAGCAGCAGCGGCAGGAGGTCGGTCAGCCAGCGCGGCCCCCAGCAGTAGCCGATTCGCCAGTCGGTCTTCGCGTAGAGCAGCACCTGGCAGGCGACGGCGATGCCGAGCGCCAGCGTGAGGCCGCGAGCGCGAGCGCTGCGATCACGGGCCACGTCGCGAAGGCGCAGCGGGAAGAAGAGGAAGAGGAGGAACGGCGAGAAGACGAACAATCCCCGCGTCGGACTGAACAGCTGGCCGGCGATGCCAGCCAGCAGGGGGTGCTGAAAGAAGGTCGCCTTGCCGGGGAGCCCGTAGCCGCCGGCGACGCTGCCTGCCACGTCGAGATTGTAAGCCAGGACGAGACCGAGGGGCAGCGCGGCGCCGGCGGCGAGCAGCAGGAGGCCGACCCAGCCCGACGCCGGAGGCCGACCCGTCTCCGGCCGCCCTGGAGTGCCGCTGCCGCTCCAGGCGACGGGCGGAGCCGCGGCCGGCGCCGCGGCAGGCGGGGTGTGAACCATGCGGTCTCGCGGCCGCGCCCACCACAGGCCGTAGAGTCCCAGCGCCGCCGCCAGGATGGAATCGGGCGGGCGGTTGGCCGCGATGAGCCCGCACAGGAGCCCCGCCGCGAGCGCCCGGGAAGGGGTGTACGGCCCGGTGAGGAGCAGCAGCGCGCCGACCACCAGCAGCTCGGCGAGCCCGTGCTGCCAGAGGGCCTGGCTGCTGATGACCCAGGTGGTGGTGCCGAAGGCGTAGGCGACGGTGAGCAGGAGAGCGTCGCGGGGCTTCGCTCGTCGCCGCAGCAGGAGATACAGGAGCGCCGCCGACGAGGCGGCCAGCAGCGAGGCGGTCAGCTTCTCCATCACCCTGGCGGTGCGGTCCAGTCGCAGCTCCGTCCAACCCTGGGCATTGAGATAGCCGACCGCCGGCAGGTACAGCGGTGCGACGAGCACCGGCAGGACCACGGGATAGAGCGAGATGGCGTGGCCGCCGCGACCCTTGACGATCCAGTAGGGGTTGGGACGGCCTTGCGCCGTGGTGGTCGAGATCGGATCCAGCAGCAGGCTGCCGTAGTGCCAGATCCCGAACGGCAGGTACCGCGCGGGGTAGGTGTCGCCGGAGCTGATCGAACGCAGGTTGGCGTTGTAGACCAGCAGGCAGACGAGCCCGAGGAGGAGGCTGGTCCGCAGATCGCGGTGGCGCTGCGCGGGCTCGTCTGCGCGAGGTCTTCCCTGAATCGTCCCGCCCTCCATGCCGCCGGGGAATGCCGGCGTTCGGCGATCGCCGCAGCAGCTTCAGCAGCCGTGTCTGCGAGAGGTGGAGGCTACCACAGGCGGTCCGGGCGTGGGGGGAGCAGGAGCCCCGACCTGGCCGAGCGCTCCTGCCCTATTAGCTTATTCTACGAGGCCTTGCGGCTCAACTGGATCCACTCCTGGAGCTTGTCGAAGTCTCTCAATTCGAGCTGCCAGGCGTAGTCTCGAGCCAGCTCCCATGCGCCGGCGGTAAAACGTGAGGTGGTTGCCAGACAGGACTTGGTGATCCTGTGGTGTCCATGCAGGAAAAGGAGCTCGCGCACGGGCTCGACGCCTACGGCGTTGCTCCAGCGCTTCGCCTGGAGAAGGTACCGATGGGGTCCTAGGACTCGGTCCACCTTGAGGGCAAAGATGTCTACGCCGCCATCCTTGGTGCCTCGCTGGAGCTCGATCTCATAGCCCAGGTCTTTGAGGATCTTGGCCAGCAGCTTCTCGAAGAGGCGCCAGTCCAGAGTCCTCAGGAGCTCAGGTTGCTTGGCGAGGATCTCCAGAAGGAGCGGATCAACCAGTTCAAGGGTGATGGGCGATGTGTGGGAGGCGCCCTGCGACTCCTGTCCCTCCAGAATGTCCCGCCGTAACGAGAGCGCAAGGAGTTGGTCGAGGACGAGCTCTCCTCGCTCCTGTAAGGATGCCGGGATCGGGTCTTCGAGGTAAACCTGATTGGAGGTTAGTTCCCCCCAAATCTCCTGCACTTTGCCAAGCTCCTGTTGCTCGACGTAACTCCGGAGTCGCCTCGACACTTGGTAAACGAGCCTGCCATACAGGTATTCTTCGGCCGGAAATGCTTCTTCTTCTTGCTCGTCTTCGCTTTCCTTGGACTCGTTCTTCCGGCCCTGGTGCTCTTGCTCCGACTCGTCGGCGGGGAGGCGTTCGACGATGGTTTCAAACTCCTCCCAGAGTCGGTCGAGCCTCTGGTTCAGAGACGTCATGGTGGTCCCCTTTCCGTTTTGTCCGCGGGTCCATTTTACGACGGAGTAACCCGGCCGCTGAGGCGCTGCGGCAAAAGGCGGTCTCCGCGCTGCCGCTCGAGCGCCGCCGAGGACCTTCCTGAGCGCGACTCCTTCTCAGGGCGCGCGCGCCAGGTCGGCGGGGCCGCTGTTCTCGCCCGCTGACGCCGAGAGCGAAGCATCGGCAGGCCCGCCAAATGAAGCACTTAAGGCCACTGGGCGACACCATGATACAGTAGACGACAGCTGGGGAAGAAGTTCCTAAGGTCTTGGTTGGCGGCGGTGAGGCTCATGCCTAGCGAGGCAAGGGCAGGTCACGCCCACCGGCTCCTGGAATACATCGGCGCGTCCTAGACAGGCGACGCGGGAAGTGGTGGCATCGTCATGGCAGGTGATGACTTTCCGACACGTCAATGGGCGAGATGGGCGCGAATTTTCGTAGCGATCAGAACGAGCCTGATGGATCTGGCTACGAAGCGCTCGATTTACCGCCCCGCCCGGAAGTCACGTGAGAACACCCCGACCGTCTGTTCGATGATATCTGTGCACTCTTCAACAAATACCATTCTCTCGTAGATCCAGGAGAGCACATAGACTTCGTACGAGTACTACCAGCCGGCTACGAGCAGGCATTTGTCCGAATGCTCGCTGGGGACCGGCGCAACCGATGCTGCTGCCTCCCCAGCCGCCAGTCGCTTCTGCCTTCCCAGCGTCGCCGCTCGTGGTAGCGGACCGAGCCCTCGGTGCCTCCCAGCGACTCGGCGATCGCCATCCGCAACCAGCCGCGCCGGAGCAACTCGATGATCGTCTTGCGTGCGTCCAGACTCAGCTTTGGCGCCATGGACGACCCTCCCTCGCGGAAGGATCGCTCAGGGCTCACCAGGTAGTAAGACTTGGTGTCGCCTTAGCTCGAGTCTGGCAGGTCGCGCTACAGCGCCGGCCGGCCCGACGCGAGCGCGGAACCAAACACAGTGTAGTCGAGCGTTCGCGGATTTCACTTGCTTAGCTCGGCCCAGGCCTCTGCCTCACGCTTCACCACGAACAATTGAGTTGAGAAGTCACTGGGATGTTCCAGACGGGCCTTCGCGACGATGCGACTTAGAACCGCCGTGGGCACCTCCATGTCGAGGCTTTGGAGAGCCCGCCACGCTTCTGCCTCTCGTTCGATGACGAAGAGCTGCGTAAAAAAGTCACCCGGATGCTCCCTGGCCGTCCTTGAGTCTATTAACGACATGACCTCGGCGGGAACATCCGCGAGTGCAAGAGATTTTAGTTGATGAAATGCACGCGTGTCGCGTTCAATCACGAATTTCTGAGTGGAGAAGTCATCCGGATGCGCTCGTTCTGCGTGTGTTCTGATTACGGCAGCAATGTCTGGCGGCACACCACCTTGTACCGGCGCTGTCTCCGAGGCTGGCAACGGACGACAGAGCTCCAGGAGTGCTGTCGCATTCCGCGGACGGTCCTCTACAGCCGCCGCTGTGGCTGCGCGAACGAAAGCCGCCCACCGGCTCCCGGAACCAGCGGAACGTTCGGAATAGGTACAACGCCTGTGGCGGCCCAGGCAACGACCCTTCCCAGACTATAGAGGTCGGCGCGCTCGTCAGCTGAGTGAGCATCGACCCAGGTCTCAGGAGCGGCAAAACCCGCTGTTCCGAATTCGCCGGCTTGGGTCCTGGTCAGTGTAGTGAGCCCGTGGCGCCTGACAAGGCCCCAGTCAGAGATGACCCAATAAGGATCATCTGCACTCGCGGTGTCAAGCAGATTAGACGGTGTAATATCGCGGTGAACATAGCCAAGTTGATGGGCGGCAATGAGGGCCTCTACGCTTGCGGAAACGACCCCTTGGATAATTGGGTCACTTAGCGGCGGGTGAAGATCTTTGAGCGAGCGCCGGGCCAACGGCATCGAATACCATGTGTAGTCGTCACCGTGCCGAAGGACTGGCATGATGCGCGGATGCGTTAGCCGTTGTTGGACTTCAATCTCGCGCCGCATACGAGCCACTCCGTCGGAGGAGCTGGTGATGAGCCGTTTGAGCGCAACCGTAGCTTCGCTATGCCGCTCCAGGGCCCGAAATACCTCCGCTTGACCGCCACGCCCTATCGGGTTGGGCTCGAGGGCGTAGAACTGCTTCCATTGTCTCTTGCGCATCGACCCCGCATCCAGTGGCTTCGCGCTCCGGTCAGTTCGATTATATGCGCATTGCTTCGCTGACTTGTGTATCGCGACAGTCTTCCGCCGGTCTGCAAGACGAGGCGGCGCGGTGCAGCCTCGACGTGCTGCGGATGCGCGTGCGGAGGACCTGCCGGCGGCCCTCGGCTGGGCCGGCCGTCAGAGGATCTCTCATGACGATAGTGACTTCGGCGAGCCGATCGACGAACTGTGGCTCGCGGGGGCGCGGCAACTCGATGACGCCGCGGTCCGATCGCGCTCGCCGATGCGCTCGTGGCGGCAGCGCGCGTGCGCCCGACCTGTTTCATGACGGCAAGAAGCGCGATGAGTGGAGGCGGCAGGCGCAGGCATCACCGCGGCGCAGGGAGCTCGTCGAGTGGATGATGGAGGGATGACGGACACCGCGCGGCAGGGCACGGAGCTGGTATGGCTGCGGGTCCTGGTCCCCGAGGACAGGATCGAGAGGGGCGACCTCCGGGCCTGGGGCGAGCTAGCGGCGTCGCTCGCGGACGGGAAGGAGGACTGCCTTTGGACCGACATAGCGGCAGGGCCGATATGGAAGGCACTCGGCGAGGACGTGCGCCACCGGGCGCTCGATGCGGCGCATCGTAGTACGATCGGCACTCGTCGACGCACGGCACACTGGCGGCGCATGCGGACCGTCCCGAGCATACGACCGGATGTGGGAAGCTTCGAGCGCCGGCAGCGAGTGCTCTCCGGTCACGCCGCACACGCGACCATAGGCGTCGATCGGAGGCCTGTCGGAGGCTGAGCCGAGCGATATAGGCCCTGCAAGGAGGCGAGAGGAACTACAGTGCAGCCCCTTTGGTTTGGTGATCGGCGAGACCGGGTTAAGTGGGGTGCCGTCGTGCATCTGGCGCGCCGCGAGAACGTGAACGTCGTGCGGCAGATCCCCTTTCTGCGTGACGAAGCTGACAGGAGGCTGGTTGCGGGCCGAGTAAACACGGCGCTGCCTGCGGATGTCTGGTCGCACTTTTCAGAACTCGAGCGGGCTGAGCTCCTGGGGAGGTCCGTCGGTGTGACTATTCGAGTGTTCCGCAAGTGCTTCGATCCGAGCCAGCGCAGCCAGTACCTCGTGTGCGCGCTCAAGTGGCTTGTACGCCGAAGAACGCAAGGAGGGCGAATCGTTCTACTGGATCCTGATACGGGCCTCGAACGCGCTAAGCTCACTCCGGCCCACATCGCTCGCGAAGAAGTCAGCGCGTTCTGGCGAGAGCTCGCTCCCGGCGATTGGTTGGTGCTCTATCAGCATGCCGGACGGAACGGGACGTGGCGCTCCGAACGGCGCAGGGCATTCTCGTCATGCTGCGACCGAGTGGCCGCAGAAGCCTTCTCGGCGCCAGGGGTCGCGAACGACGTGATGCTGTACGCGGCCAGGCGAGAATGATGCGCGAGGCACCGCGTGGTGGAACGGGCGATCAGAACTTCATCGCCAAGGGCACCGTCGGCTCGCCATGGACCGAGGGGTGCGGCCGGCTCGGCGTCCGGCAGGACGGTGGCGTTAGCATGGCTCCTTCATGAAGGTCACGAACCATGACAAAGGTCTTCATCTCTTATAGCAGTGCCGACAAGCCCTTTGTCCGCAGGCTCGAGAAGTCGCTGCAACTGGCCGGAGTTGACGTCTGGCTGGATGAGAAGAAGCTTCTCGTCGGAGACTCAATAATTACCCACTTGGGTATGGCAATAGACAGTGCTGACTTTGTGGTTGCTGTTCTGTCGAAGACTTCTGTGCGTTCAACTTGGGTTGAGACAGAACTCTCTCTTGCTATGACGCTAGAGCAAGAGAGGAACACGAAAGTAGTCTTGCCCATAAAGATAGACGATTGTTACGTCCCGGCGTTCCTCAGAGCTAAACTCTACGCAGATTTTTCCGAGTCCAGTAATTTTGACGATTCGCTGTACCAGCTACTCGCTGCAGTCTCCCCGAACGACGCTAAATGCAGCTACTGTTATAACAATGTTTCCTTGTCGCTCAACCTTTGCCCTCATTGCGCGCATCCAACGGCTCCCCCTAACGTACGTTCTGCAAGGTCGAAAGAAGAACAGAAAGCGCTCCGTGATAAGTACATCTCGGCACTAGAGCTTGCACGGTCGCGCGATTGTGAGGATCTCTTCAGGAGGTTCGAGGCGTCTGTTGCAAGCTCGAGGGTCGTTATCAATACAGGCATCGAAGAGTTTGACCGCCTGGCGACTTCAGACAGAGAGTTATATAGGCGATACTACCGCCCCGCTGGGCGGGCACACGAATCTGCAAGAGATAGGCTGTCACAACTTGCAGAGGAAGTCCTTTTCCCCGGTTATGGAGCACGCATTCGCTACGGTGTGCTTTCTCTGGACGGCGATGGATTATACAAGTATGGCATATGTTCACTCATTATGCGTGACGAAATGATATCGCATCGCACATCGTTCTTCGAGGGAAACTCGAGCGTCTTCTTGCGTCGTCATGATTACAATCTTCAAGCGGGCAGCAAGGCTACTTGGCAGGATCGCAGCAAGCTTTGCGTGATCAAGCTGGCATCACGCTTAGTGAGCGAGCGACCATCGACGAGCGACTTCGCAGATTGGCTTCTGGGAGAAGGCGAGAATCCTGGCGAGGATGATTTCATAGAGGCACATATCTGGGGGCCTGTCAGCGTCAGAACGGTCGAGCGCGTAAAGATATTGGCGAAAGGAGCTAGAGCGCGCTCCGTGAGGACACTAGAGGAGCGGCTGGCTAAATACGAGATTAGGGTCGATGTAGCTTAACGACTAGCAAAGAGGACTCTGCGCGTACGAGCTCGGCACACTCCATCCTCCTCCGGGGGATAAGGGAGGGCGGGAGCGCGGCGAGGGCTACGTTGATCAAGCGGCACGGCCCGGAACGTCGCTTGACCAGAAGATACAAATCCGGTACTGTCCTGCCCGCATCCCGCTTCTTCATCACCACATCGCGTCGCAGAGGGATCTTGCGCCATGGCCAACAGTGTCAGCGTCATCACCGGGGAATCCTGGTTCTCACGCCTCATCGGGTCGATCGGGAGCGTGCTGGTCGGTCTGTTGCTTTTCGTCGCCTCGTTTCCGCTGCTGTTCTGGAACGAGTCGCGGGCGGTGAAGACGGCACGCAGCCTCTCGGAAGGCGCCCGCGCCGCGGTCAGCGTCGCCGCTGACCGGGTCGACCCGGGCAACGAGGGAAAGCTGGTGCACACGAGCGGCGCGGTCACCATGGCAGCACCGGTCGTCGACCCGGACTTCGGGGTCAAGGCGCAGGCGATCAAGCTGATCCGCAAGGTCGAGATGTATCAGTGGCAGGAAAAGAAGAAGTCGGAGACCCGGAAGAAGCTCGGCGGTGGGACTGAAACGGTAACGACTTACAGTTACGACAAGGCGTGGTTGCCGACCGTCGCCAACTCGTCGGCTTTCCACGAGCCGAACGGGCACCAGAACCCGGACAGCATGCCGATCGCGTCGGCGACGACCCTGGCCGATCCGGTTCACCTGGGGGCCTTCAAGTTGTCGAAAGAGCAGCTCGACAAGCTCGACGAGACGGAGCCGCTCCGTGTCGACCAGCCGCCCACCGGTCCGCTGTCGCAGGACTCGCGGTCCCCGCTCAAGCTGGCCGATGGCGGCTACTACCGCGGCGCCGATCCCACGTCGCCGCAGGTAGGCGACGTGCGCATCCGCTTCGAGATCGTGAACCCGAAGACGGTGAGCACGGTCGGCGTGCAGACCGGCGACACCTTTGCCGCCTACCAGGCGAGAGCCGGCGGTACCGTGCTTCTGGTCGCTGCGGGCAGTCACGGGGCGGCCGAGATGTTCAAGGCCGCGCAGGACGCCAACAAGACGCTCACCTGGGTGCTGCGGGCGGTGGGCTTGGCCATCATGTTCTTCGGCCTGCTGTTGATCTTCAGGCCGATCTCGGTGCTCGGCGACGTGGTGCCGCTCGTCGGCACCATGCTCGGCGCCGGCCTCGGCTTCTTCGCGTTCCTGCTCTCGATCGCGCTGTCGCTGGTGACCATCGCCATCGCCTGGGTCTTCGTGCGCCCGGTGCTCGGAATGAGCCTGCTGGTCCTCGCCGGCGCCGCCCTTGGTCTGCTCATTGCCCGCGGCCGCGGCAGGACACCCGCGGTGGCCGCCGTCCGCGGTCAGTCGTAGACGCCGTCCACGTACCAGGCGCCGGAGGCGCGGTCGCGGAAGATGCGGTAGATGCCGCCGGTGGTGAGCTCGACGTCCCAGTAGTCGCGCCCGGTCGGGTTCGGGGTCCACCATTCGTCCTCCAGCCCCCAGGGGCCCGCGGCCACCTTCACCCGGCCGGTGACGCGCAGCCGCCCGGCGGTGTCTTCGCGAGTGACGGGCCGGATCTCGACGGGAGCGAGCAGGCAGGGCTCGGCGGTCTCCGGGGTCTCAGGGATCTCCGGGGGCTTCGAGGGCTCCGCGGGCTTCGAGGGCTCCGAGGGCTCCGCGGGTTCTGAAATCCCTGGGGTCTCCGGGTCATGGACGAGGACCTCGACCTCCGTCGCCGGCCGCACCACCCGTACCGACAGCAGGCCGCGTCCCGCCGTGGACCGCAGGTCGCGCCGGACTTCCGGAGCCAGCGGCGGTGGCGGCGGGGCATACTCGACGAGCGCCAGGCGCTCCGGCCGGTGCCCGTCGACCGGTCGCGGCGAGCCGACGCGGCCGGGGCCGAGAAGGGCGAAGAGGCGGGCGAGGGTGGCGGCCAGCTTGTCCGGCGACAGCGCCGCCGGGCCGTACAGGGCCAGCTGTGCCTCTCGCGGACGGTCCGGATGGGCCGCCAGGGTGAAGCCGGCGACCGGCGCGCCCGGTGGGCGGGCCTCGAGGTCCAGGCGCAGCAAGGTCAAGAGCGTCTTGACGTCGCGGGTGGGCGCCGGCAGGTCGATGGTGCGCGGCTGGTGGCCCTCGGGCTCGAGGCGCAAGGTCAGCTCCAGGCGGGAGCAGGCAAGTCCGTTCGCCTCCAGGCGCAGGCAGAGGCGCTCGAGAGCCGCCCGGCACACGAACAGGAAGGGCTCGAGCGCCACCAGCGGCCATTCCAGGTCCATCCCTTCGTGGAACGCGGGCGGCGGCGGGCTGGGCATCAGCGGCCGGGGGTCGATCCCCCGCGCCGTGGCGTGCAGCTCACGGCCGGAGCTCCCCAGGCGGCTGGTGACGCGCGCCACGGGCAGGCGGGCGAAATCGCCGATCGTCTTGATGCCCCACTGGGCGAGGGTGGCGACGATGTCGATGATGCCCGCGGCTCCCGGACGTGCCGGGGTCCCACCGGTCGTCCGGGTTGCCGGGATCGTGGCGGCACCGGGCGCTCCAGTGCCCAGGGTCTCCGGAGTCGGCAGCAGGCGGGCGAGCGGCAGCGGCGCCAGGAAGGCCGCCTCCTCCCCCGCCGGCACGATGGCAGGCGACTCCGCCAGGGCGGCGGCGATCCGGGCGGCGAGCTTGCTCGAGGCGATGCCGACTCTCGCCGGCAGGCCGGCCGCCTCGGCGGCGCCGGCCAGGGCGCAGGCCAGGCTCGTCTCGGCAGGGCTCGCGGGCGTCGCGGGCACCGCGGGCGTTGCCGGCATCGTGGGCGTTGCCGACGTCGCGGGCCTTGCCGGCGTCGTGGCGCCGGCAGGCGGGGCGGCCGCGCTTCGCGGACCCCTGCCCGCGGGCCGGAAGCGGCGATCGATCCCGTCCACGTCGAGATAAGCGACCCCTTCCCCGGCATCCTCGATGCGCGGCGAGAAGCGCTCGGCGATCTCGAGCAGCGCCTCCTGGGCCGCACGCTCACACTCCGCATCGCGCGGGCGCGCCACCAGCTTGGGAATGAGCGCCCGCGCCTGGGGGAGGGTGAGGCCTGGCCGCACCCCGGCCCGGCGCGCCAGCCGGGAGGCGGCGAGGACGCGGGCGGCGCTGCCGTTGCCTTCGACGATGACCACTGCCTCGCGCGCCAGCTCGGGCTCGCTGCGCAAGCGGGCCGCGAGGGGGAAGAGCGAGACGGCGACGCAGGCCAGGCGGGGCAGGGCCACGGCGCCTCCTCAGGTCCGGCCGGCCTGCCCCGCCGCGGCCGCCGGAACTGCCGAAGCCGCAATCGCGATGGCCACCGAGGACGCGACGGCCGCTGAAGTCGCGACGGCCGCCCGGGACGCGATGGCCACCGAGGACGCGACGGCCGCCGGAGTCTCGGCGGCTGCCGGGGTCGCCGGGACCGCGGGAACGATCGGCGAGAGCCGCAGCTCCAGCTCCAGGGATCTCGCGGGCAGCCGCCGGCCGCGGCACTTCTCGAGCGTCACCTGGCAGGAGAGGCCGTCGAGCAGCCAGGAAGGGCCTCCCGCCGCTCCCTGCCAGCGGGCACGTCCGCGCGCCGCCTGCAGCACCGCCGCCGCCGCCGTGCCGCTCACCCGGTAAGGGCTGGCCACCAGCAGGGCGGCGCCCTGTGCCTGGGCGGCCCGCGCCAGGCGCAGCCAGCCCGCCTCGCGCCCCCGGCCGCCGCGAATCGGCGGGTTGCCGAGGTCCAGGACCACCATCGGGAAACCGCCGCCGAGCAGGATCTCGGCTCCGGCCAGCGCCTGCTTCAGGGTGCCGGGGCGCAGCCAGAGCAGGCGGCGGAGATCCGCCCCCAGGGCAACGGCGGCCTCCGGATCGAGCCCGTCGCCGAGATCGACCAGCGCCGCCGCCTCGCCCGCGGCGGTGGCCGCGGCGATGGCGGCCAGCACGATGGAGAACCGCCCGCTCGAGCGGGCGCCGATCATCTCGACCAGCTTCCCCCGCGGCAGGCCGCCCCCCAGCAGCTCGTCCAGGGCGGGGAAGGTCTTCAGGGGCGCCCTCCGGTGTGGCAACGCCGGGCTCTCCCGGGGGTCCTCCCGGGACTCCAGGGAGCGGACCGCGCGGCCGTACTCGCTGGCGCTGCGCAGGCTGTCGATCAACGGCGCGAGCGAGCTCAGCGGGTCCCGCGGGTCGAGCGGCTGTGACAGCTTGCCGCGCAGGCGTTCGAGGGCGGATGCTCCCGGCGGCGGCGGCGGTGGGGGGGGCGCATCGGCGATGGGCGCGAGGGTCCCGCGGGTATGGAGGAGGCCTGGCATGGCTCCCAATCTAAGGCGTTAACGAGGCGTAAGTCAAGCTGCGGGAAAAACCGATAAATGACGTAAATATGTGTTCTTACAGTCGCTTGGCGTAAGTCGATCACAATACCCGAGCACCGCGCACCGGACGATCGAAAATCCTCGGCCGCCGCCTCCGGAGGTAACGTGAAAGCAGAACCGCGGCGCCATCGCGGGCAGTGGGTCAGTCTCCCGCGGCCTCCCCCACTACCCCATCGCCCCATCGCGCGCCGCCATGCCATCGCGCGCCGCCGGGCATAGAATGAATCCATGCGCGGCCGCTCCCACATCACCTTGGCGGTCCTGGCAGCGCTGGCGGCGATCGCGGCGCTGGCGATGGTGGCGCTGGCCGCGACCACCGCCGTGGCCGTCGCGCCGCCGGCCGCCGGCGCGACGAGAGGTAGAGCGATGAGCATGAACCTGACGTCTGCCGCCTTCACCCACCAGGGGGAGATGCCGGCCCGCTACAGCTGCGAGGTCAAGGGCCGCGAGGTCTCTCCGCCCCTCGCGTGGAGCGGCGTGCCGGGCGCCGCCAAGAGCCTGGCCCTGATCGTGGACGATCCGGACGCTCCCGACCCGAAGGCGCCGCAGCGGACCTGGGTGCACTGGGTGCTCTACGACCTGCCGGTCACCGCCACCGGGTTGCCCGAGGGCGTCGTCCCGGGCGACCTGCCGCCCGGCACCCGCGAAGGGAAGAACGACTGGAGCCGCACCGGCTACGGCGCGCCCTGCCCCCCCGTCGGCCGGCACCGCTACTTCTTCAAGCTGTACGCCCTGGACACCGAGCTGCCCGATCTCGGCCATCCCGACAAGCGGCGGCTCGAGCAGGCCATGGAAGGGCACGTGCTCGCCCACGCCGAGCTGGTCGGCACCTACGAGAAGGCCGGCAAGCGCAGCATGGTCGGCGCGCTGCTCGGCCGCTGACCCTGCCCGGTCCCCCCAGTCGCGCGGATGGCTCGACGATGGACATGCGAACGAACCGAGCGGGCACCAGCTAGCTAGCCGGCCCGATGGACGTCTCCGAGGTACGCCGCGATTACCGCCGGGCCGCTCTCGACGAGCGCGACCTGGCGCCCGATCCCATCGCGCAGTTCCGCGCCTGGATCGCGGAGGCGCTGGCCGCCGATCCGCTCGATCCCACCGCCATGACGCTCGCAACCGCCGACACCGAGGGCCGGCCGTCGGCGCGCGTCGTGCTGCTCAAGGGCTACGACGAGCGCGGCTTCGTCTTCTTCACCAACTACGGCAGCCGCAAGGCGTGCGAGCTGGCCGCCAACCCGCATGCGGCGCTGGTCTTCTACTGGCCGGCCCGCGATCGCCAGGTGAGGGTCGAGGGCGTGGTCGAGAAGACCTCGCGCGAGGAGACCGCGGCCTACTTCGCGACCCGGCCGCCGGCCTCGCAGCTCGGCGCCTGGGCCTCGCGGCAGAGCGCGCCGGTGGCCGGCCGCGAGCCGCTGGAGCAAGCCTTCGCCGCCGCCGCCCAGCGCTTCGCCGGCGGCGAGGTCCCGGCCCCCGACTTCTGGGGCGGCTACCGCCTCGAGCCGACCTGGGTCGAGTTCTGGCAGGGGCGCGAGAGCCGCCTCCACGACCGCATCGCCTACCGCAGGAACGCCGAGGGCGGCTGGACCATCGAGCGGCTGCAGCCGTGAGCGCGGCGCACCTGCCGGCGGGTCGTCGGGGCGGGAACGGCGAGCGCGGCGTCAGCGAGCCGGACCCGAGGCGTCCCGTTTCCCTGCCTGAGCGCAGTCGCCGATGCGCTCGCCGGTCACCTGCTCGGTGACTCTGGTCGCGGCCGGGGAGCCCGTGCCGCCGGTCCTCGTGATCGTCGCTCGATAGATGGAGCCGCAGAGAATCGTACTGGCGCTGCTGCGGCTCCCGTCCTCGCAAGCGGCGTTCCAGGACAGCCAGCCATGGCTCGTCTCGAGATCGTCGATCGTGCACTTGCTCCCGCCGCCCTCGATCTTCCTGGCGACCCGCCGCGCGTCCTCGACGTCGCCGGGGTTCCAGCACAGCAGCTCGTGTCCCGAGTTCGCCTGCGACTCCGTCGATCGCCTGACGTCCCACCAGCCGGGCTCGATGTTCATCCGCCTGTCGTCCGCGATCGCGGGTCTCCGGCCGGTGAACAGATGGGCCATGTCCAGGACGAGCTGGTCCCGATCGAAGGCGAGGCGGTCGAGCCGCTCGTGACGTTCGCGAGCATGCCGCAACATCTCGTTGCCGAAGGTGCCCAGCAGAGAGAGGTCCCGGACCGCGCTGACCTCGCCCGTGCTCACGACCAGGTTCATCCGGTAGCACTCCTTGAGACTCTCGAAGTCGCGCAGCTGCCCGGCCGACAGCAGGCCCAGGACCTGCGCCTTGTTGTACTCCTGCGAAGTCCACCACCAGGCAAGTTTGTTGAACTCCTGGTAGAGATCGTCGAACTTCGCCTGGACGTCCGCCTTCGCGGACGCGAGGGCGTCGTGCGCCTGTCGCTGCCGCTCGATGAACGCCTCGATGTGGGTCCTGACGGCGTTGAAGTCGCGATCGACGTCGAAGCCATTCTGGAGGACTTCCAACGCGGTCTGCTGCTGCGTCTCCTGGCGTAACTTCGAGCTGGCCGCACGCGTCGTGAGGCCTGGAATGATGACCGATCCCAGCGCGGTGCCCACCACGAGCAGGACGAGGGGATGCCCCAGGATCTGGCTGATCTGGGCCTTCGTGAGTGCCACGGGTGGAGGTCTCCCCTGGCGCGCCGGGCGCCCTGCCTGGACTTGCGATAGGCGCTAAGCATAACCTGTGATGATTCCGCGCGCAAAGGATCGGCGCGCCGCGCCCGCGGACCGCGGCCGCGGAAAGGGACTCCCTGGGCCACGTCGCGCCGCTGGGCTCGTGCCCCGGGTCGCGCCGAAGGCGGTGGGGACGGTAAGCGGTGGACAGAGAAGAGTCCGTGTTCGCGGCAACGCTCGTCGGTCGGCGCCGCAACAACGCGGTGGCCAACCTCGTGTTCGGGCTCTCTCTCGGCTTCGCAGAGATCGGGGAGCCGCTGGCGGTGCGGTCCTTCCGGTGGCGGCTGGCCTCTGGGCCGCTCCGCATCCGGCGGCGCCTGGACCCGGACTCCATCCCGAAGGGTTGCCGCGTGCTGGTGGTTCCCTACTGGATCACGGGCCAGCTCTGGGACATCAACTTCGCCGAGATCAAGCGCCGCCGTCCCGAGGTCCGGATCGGGACCTTAACCGGCATCAGCCCGTTCGCGGCGGACGAAGGCTGCGAGGGGTTCCACCTCGATGCCGGCACGACGAACCGCCGGCGCGAGGAGAACTTCGGGGCGATCGACGTCTTCCTCGCCGTCAAGGCGCAACCGGAGGGAGCGCCCGCCACGGTGAAGGAGGTCGGCATGGGCCGGCTGCCCGAGCTCCGCTGCGGGCCGAAGTCCCCGACGCCTCTCGTGGTGCTGGATGCGCTCAAGCGGGGCTGGGACGAGCCGCAGTACCTGGATGCGGTGCGTGTCCTGGCGGCCTTGCTGCGCGCGATCCCCGGCCTGAAGGTCCTGGTCCTCGGCGCCAACCCGCTGGAGCGGGACCTCCTACCCCGGACGGGGGTCGTGCGGCTGAGGGCGCGACGTATCTCTTTCGCCCGTCTCGCTCGTCTCTGGGCGCAAGCCTGGGCGACGGTGTGTCACAACGAGAGCTTCGGCTACTCGGTCATCGAGAACGGGTTCTCGGGCACGCGGGTGTTCACGTCGCGCCTGGCGCAGCTGCCCGCGTGGCATCGGCCGGAGCCCCTGGAAGGTCTCGGCGAGCACCTCGGCCGTTGGCGCGCGATGAGCGGCGACGGCCGCCAGCGCGCGGCGCAGGCCCTGGCCGAGAGCTACGCGCGCGGGCATCCCGAGCTGTGCTCCTGGACCGAGGCAGCGCGGCGGATCGCCGGCGCCTTCGGCTGAGGCCGCCGCCGCTGCTTGCCGCCTGACCGGCGCCGCCAGCCGGCGCCGGCGTCGGCGTCAGAGCAGGCTCGCCAGGCCGAAGTAGATGAACACGTCGGCGGCCAGGTGTGCGGCGATGGCGGCCTCGAGCCCTCGCCGCCAGTACAGCCAGCCCAGGACGATGCCGGCGACGCCGTCGAGGGTGATGGCCCTGAGGTAGGGATGCGGCACGTTCGGGAGATTGCCCACGTGCGCCAGCCCGAAGTAGAGCGCCGAGGCGAGGATGCTGAGCCAGATCGCGAGGGATGGCGACGGCCGGCCGAGGCGGGAGAGCGCGAGAAGGGCGATCCAGGCGACCAGGGTGGCGAGGATCAACCGGAACTCGAGCTCCTCGACGATCGGCGAGTAGAGCACGACCAGGCAGCGGACGAGGACGGGCTGCGCGCCAAGCGCCCGAACGTACTCCTGGCTGACCCCCGAGAACAGGACCAGGTCGAGCCCCATCATGGTGAGGGCGGTGGCGACGCCCGCCAGCAGGTACAGCCACAGCGAGCGCCAGAAGGTACGACGGGTGTCGGCCGCGGCGAGGGCGGAGTTGAGAGGCGTGCCCAGGCCGAGTCCGCGGGGAGGCCAGCGTACCTTGCGCCTGATCCGGGCCAGCATGACCAGCTCCTCCCGAGGGGTCCGGGCAGCGGGGTCCGTTCCTCGCGAGTCCCTCCACCCTCCGCTTCGCTTTGGGCGAGGGCGGCAGTCCTCCGCCCCGCCGTACTGAACTTGGCCCTCGCCCAAAGCGAGGCGGAAGGGGAAGGGTCCCTCGCGAACTGACCCACTGCCAAGGGGTCCGGTCGCGGCCCGCGCGCGTCTCTTCGCGGCGGCTGCAGGCTGCCCGCTCAGCGTCCTTCGGCGTCGCCGTCCACCCACATGCGGACGGTCTCGTGGCCGCCGTTGACGGTCACCAGCTCGCCCTCGCCGGTCCTGGCCAGCGCGGCGACGGCGGCGGCCAGATCGAAGCGGTCGCCGGCGCCCTGCAGCAGCGCGTCGACCACCGGGACCGGGATGCGCACCTCGACGTGCTCGCCCGCGTTACGGCGGTCGCGCCCGCCGCCGGCGCCGCTTTCCGGCGCCGGCGCCGGCGCCGGGGTGTCGCGGTCCGCTGCCCGGATCAGCAGGTAGCCGCCGCTGCGCGCCACCCGCACCCGCGAATGCCCTTCGTCGATCGTCACGTAGGCGGCGTCGGGTTGGCGTTGCACCTCCCGCCAGATGCGCCGCAGGTCCTGGACCGAGAGGTCGTGGCCGTCGACCCGCAGCTGGCTGGCGGTGCGCGCTTCCTCGGGGATCAGCGGCGTTGCCGCCTCGACCACCGACAGCGGCAGGTTGATGCTCACCCGGCTGTCGTCGTTACCGTCGTGTACCTTGATGTGCAGCCAGAGGTTCGTCTTCGCTTCCGCCGCCGCCGCGCCCATCAAGAGCAGGGCTATGCCCATCACGCTGTTCCACGTCATCGCCGTCTCCTTGGCGCCGGCCCTCCGGCGCTGCTACTAGAGAGAACGAGCGCCAGGCCGTGGAGGTTTCATCGCCGCGTGGGGAGCGAGATCCTCAAGGGGTCTCGGGGAGGCTGTACTCGATCTCGTAGGAATGCTGTCCGTGGTCGATCTTGATGGTCAGGCTGCCCGTGAGACCCGTCAGCTGGCCGGTGCCGGAGTCCGGCACCACCGCGATCGTCAACTGCGTGCCCTCGGGCGTCATCGTGCCGCTGTGCTGGAGGACGAAGCTGCCGCTGCGCCCCTGGAGGGTGCCGCTGACCTGCTCGATCGCCACGTATCCGCCCGAGCCCTTGGCGGGGCCGCCGGCGTAGAGCATCTCCCCCTTGGCGGTGGCCTCGAGGTCGCCGTGGTACTGCTTGTCGAGGGACATCCTGCCGAGGCCCGAGTCGGCCTTGAAGTCCGACGCCAGTGGGGCCGCCTTCACATCGAATGCTCCGCTTGCATGCTTCTTCATGGCCGCCTCCTTCCGGACCGGGCCGGGAGCCGGTCCATGGGTCTGTGGAGATGCCGGGGATGCCGCTCCCAGGGACAGGCAGGCAGCCGCCGCCCCGACGGCGACACCTCCCGCGATACCGCGCCATCGATGCTTCATCTTGCTCCATCCTCCGTTCTGCCCCGTTCGGGCGTCGTCCAGGCCGCCGCCTCGCAGTCGTGGTGCCCGCGGCGGGCCGTCCAGGCAACGGTAGCGCCTGCGGCCGCCGCGGGATTGAAGAAACGCGACATCCGAGCGACATCCGAGCGACATCCCGAGCTTGACTCTCCGGGGCGCCTCCGGGACACTCGCGGCGATGACCGGGATGACCGGCGGGCCCGGGCGCGTACCCTCGATCCTACGCACGCTGACCTTCGGCTCCGCGGCCTGGGAGACCCGCGGCGTGCTGCGCCCGGCGACGCAGCTGCCGGGAAGCCCGATGCGGTTCCCGCCGGCCGACGACCTGAGCGCCTTCGTCGATTTCTACTGGACCGTCCGCTGGGACCTCGAGCCCGGCCGGACGATGGTCGTCGAGACGCTGCCGCATCCGTGCGTCAACGTCGCCGTCGAGCCGGGGCGGTCGCTCGTTTACGGCCCGGTCAAGGGCAGGTTCTCGCGCACCCTGGCCGGCCGCGGCCGGGTGGTCGCGGCGCGGCTCCGGCCGGGCGCTTTCCGCGCCTTCGACGGGCGGCCGGCCTGGCAGCTGCTGGACGCCTCGCTCGGCTTCCCCGAGGCGTTCGGCGTGGCGAGCGGGCCGGTCGAGAGCGCGGTCTTCGGCCAGGCGGACGAGGCGGCGATGGTCGGGGCGCTGGAGCAGTTCTTGCGCGAACGGCACCCGGCGCCGGACCCGGCGGTCGAGCTCATCGACCGCATCGTCGGGCGCATCGCCACGGACCGCGACGTCGTCAGGGTCGAGGAGCTCGCGCGCGGCATGGGCCTGGGAAGGCGCTCCGTCGAGAGGCTCTTCCGCGAGTACGTCGGCCCCAGCCCGAAGCGGGTCATCCGCCAGTACCGCCTGCAGGCCGCCGCCGACGAGGCCGCGAAGGCCGGGCGTCCTAACTGGACGCGGTTGGCGAACGATCTCGGCTACGCCGACCAGGCGCACTTCAACCGCGATTTCCGGGCGATCCTGGGCACCACGCCCTCGGAGTACGCGCGGCAGGCGACGCCTCGCCGCCCCGCCGCGGACCCTCGCCGCCGGCCGATCGAAGAGGATTGAACCGCGGCAGTCCTCCCGTCCCTCCCGTCCCTCCCGTCCCGCTCCCGGTATAGCATGTGCCGGCCCACCCCGCCGGTCCCTGGCGATCCCAGGGGGACGGCCGGGCAGGCCGCTGGATGGAGAGCCGGATGGAGAGTGGAGAGCGGGGAAGCGCATGATCGACGTGGAAGGAAAACAGCGGGTGGTCATCGACCGGGTGCGGCCGGAGATCGACGGCGGCCGCTTCGCGATCAAGCGCACCGTGGGAGAGAAGGTCGCGGTCGAGGCCGACGTCTTCACCGACGGCCACGATGCTCTCGGCTGCCTGCTGCTCCACCGCGACGAGCGCGCCGCGGCGTGGAGCGAGGTGCCCATGGAGGCGCTCGGCAACGACCGCTTCCGGGCGGACTTCACCGTCACCGGCGTCGGACGCTGGCGCTACACCGTGACGGCGTGGGTGCATGCTTTCAAGACCTGGCGCCGCGACCTCCGGAAGCGGGTCGAAGCCGGCCAGGACGTCGCGCTCGACCTGCTCGCCGGCGCCGCGCTGATCCACCAGGCGGCGGAGCGGGCCCGCGCCGCCGGGCGCAAGGCCGACGCCCGGGTCCTGGCCGGCCTGGCGCGCGGGCTCGAGCAGGGACGCGGCGACGCCCGCGAGGTCCGCGATCCCCGCGATGCCCGCGAGGCCCGCGATGCTCGCGACGCCCGCGACGCCCGCGATGCCCGCGACTTGGAGCCCCGCTTGCGGCTGGCGCTCGACGACGAGCTGGCGCAGCTCATGGACCGCCACACCGATCGCGCCCAGGCCTGCACCTACCGCGAGCTGGCGGTGATCGTGGAGCGCGCGCGGGCGCGCTTCTCGAGCTGGTACGAGATGTTCCCACGCTCGTGCTCGCCGGAGCCCGGCCGCCACGGCACCTTCCGCGACGTCGTCGCACGCCTGCCGTACGTCGCCGGGATGGGCTTCGACGTCCTCTACCTGCCGCCCATCCATCCGATCGGCTTCACCCACCGCAAGGGCAAGAACAACAGTCCCGTGGCCGAGCCCGGCGACGTCGGCAGCCCGTGGGCGATCGGCGGCCCGGCGGGGGGGCACAAGGCGATCCTCCCCGAGCTGGGGACCGCGGCGGACTTCCGCGAGCTGATCGCCAGGGCGCGCGACCATGGCCTCGAGATCGCCATGGACGTCGCGTTCCAGTGCTCGCCCGACCATCCCTACGTGCGCGAGCATCCGGAATGGTTCCGCAAGCGCCCCGACGGCACCATCCAGTACGCCGAGAACCCGCCCAAGAAGTACGAGGACATCTATCCCTTCGACTTCGAATGCGAGGCGTGGCGCGAGCTCTGGCAGGAGCTCAAGAGCATCTTCGATCACTGGCTCGGCGAGGGGATCCGCATCTTCCGCGTCGACAACCCCCACACCAAGCCTTTCGTCTTCTGGGAGTGGTTGATCGGCGAGATCAAGCGCGACCATCCCGACGTTATCTTCCTGGCCGAGGCGTTCACCCGGCCGAAGCTGATGTACCGCCTGGCCAAGCTCGGCTTCACCCAGTCCTACGATTACTTCCCGTGGCGCACCAACCGCTGGGAGCTGACCCAGTACTTCACCGAGCTCACCACGACCGAGATCGCCGAGTCCTTCCGTCCCAGCTCGTGGCTGAACACGCCGGACATCCTCACCGAGCACCTGCAGTTCGGCGGCCGCCCGGCCTTCATGCAGCGGCTCATCCTGGCGGCGACGCTCGGCGCCAGCTACGGCATCTACGGGCCGCCGTTCGAGCTGCTCGAGAACCGCGCGCGCGAGCGCGGCAGCGAGGAGTATCTCGACTCCGAGAAGTACCAGCTGCGCCACTGGGACCTCGACGCGCCGCACAGCCTGCGCGACCTGATCGCCCTGGTCAACCGCGTGCGCCGCGAGAACCCGGCGCTGCAGAGCGACAGCGGCCTGCGCTTCCATCCGACCGACAACGAGCAGCTGCTCTGCTACAGCAAGTCGGCGCCCGCCGCCGACAACGTCATCGTCGCGGTCGTCAACCTCGACCCGCACCACGTGCAGTCGGGATGGCTCGAGCTGGACCTCGCGCAGCTCGGCTTCGACGGCAGCCGGCCGTTCCAGGTGCACGACCTGCTGACCGGCGCGCGCTACCTCTGGAGCGGCGGCCGCAACTTCGTGCAGCTCGACCCGCGGCAGACGCCGGCCCACCTGTTCCGCGTCCGGCGCCGCGTGCGCTCGGAGCAGGACTTCGACTACTTCCAATAGGTTGCAGCTGCCAATGCGGTCCGCGGAGAGGCGATGAGTCGAGACGACGACACCCGGCGGCGCGCCGCCGCGGCCGGCGGCGATCCGCTCTGGTACAAGGACGCGGTGCTCTACGAGATCCACGTGCGCGCCTTCGCCGACTCGGACGGCGACGGCATGGGAGACTTCCGCGGCCTGACCGGCAAGCTCGACTACCTGCGCGACCTGGGCGTCACCGCCATCTGGCTGCTGCCGTTCTATCCCTCGCCCTGGCGCGACGACGGCTACGACATCGCCGACTACACCAGCGTCCATCCCGCCTACGGCACGCTCGAGGATTTCCAGCTCTTCCTCGACGCGGCGCACGCCCGGGGCCTCAAGGTGATCACCGAGCTGGTGATCAATCACACCTCCGATCGCCACCCCTGGTTCCAGCGCGCCCGCATCGCCGCGCCGGGCACGCCGGAGCGCGACTTCTACGTCTGGAGCGACACCCCCGACCGCTACGCCGACGCGCGCATCATCTTCACCGACACCGAGACCTCCAACTGGACCTGGGACCCGGTCGCCAAGGCCTACTACTGGCATCGCTTCTTCTCGCATCAGCCCGACCTCAACTTCGACAACCCCTCGGTGCACGAGGCGCTGCTCGCGGCGCTCGACTTCTGGATGGAGATGGGAGTGGACGGCATGCGCCTCGACGCGGTGCCCTATCTCTACGAGCGCGAGGGCTCCAACTGCGAGAACCTGCCGGAGACCCACGCGTTCCTGCGCCGGCTGCGCGCTCACGTCGACGCCCGCTTCCAGAACCGCATGCTGCTCGCCGAGGCCAACCAGTGGCCCGAGGACGCGATCGCCTACTTCGGCGACCCCGACCACGGCGCCGGCGAATGCCAGATGGCGTTCCACTTCCCGGTGATGCCGCGGATGTACATGTCGATCCGCATGGAGGACCGCTACCCGGTCGTGGACATCCTCGAGCAGACGCCGCCGATCCCGGCCAGCTGCCAGTGGGCGACCTTCCTGCGCAATCACGACGAGCTGACGCTCGAGATGGTCACCGACGAGGACCGCGACTACATGTACCGCGTCTACGCCCAGGACGCGCAGGCGCGCATCAACGTCGGCATCCGCCGCCGCCTGGCGCCGTTGATGGGCAAGGACCGCCGCCGCATCGAGCTGATGAACAGCCTGCTGTTCTCGCTGCCCGGAGCGCCGGTGCTCTATTACGGCGACGAGATCGGCATGGGCGACAACATCTACATCGGCGACCGCAACGGCGTGCGCACGCCGATGCAGTGGAACGGCGACCGCAACGCCGGCTTCTCGACCGCCAACCCGCAGCGGCTGTACCTGCCGGTGATCACCGATCCTGAGTTCCATTACCAGGCGATCAACGTCGAGACGCAGCAGGGCAACCCGCACTCGCTGCTGTGGTGGACGCGGCGGCTGATCGCGCTGCGCAAGCGCCACCGCGCCTTCTCGCGCGGCAGCCTGGAATTCCTGCAGCCGGACAACCACCACGTGTTGATCTTCCTGCGGCGCACCGAGGACGAGACGCTGCTGGTGGCAGCCAACCTGTCGCGGTTCGTGCAGCCGGTCGAGCTCGACCTCGCCGCGCATGCCGGCAGCACGCCGGTCGAGCTCTACGGCGGCACCCGGTTCCCGCCGATCGCCGCCGACGGCCCCTACCGGATCACCCTGGGTCCGCATTCGTTCTACTGGTTCGCGCTCGAGCGCGAGCCGGCCCGCGCCACCCAGCCGCGCGGCCGCGCGGTCGGCCCCGAGGCGCCGGCGGGCGAGGTGCCGGTGGTGCTGCTGCCCGGCACCCAGGCCGTGGGCGGCGCCTCCGCGGTGGGCGACGCCCCGGCGGTAGGCGATGCAGGCGGCGCGGGCGATGCAGCCGGCGCGGGCGACGTAGACGCCCCAGGCGGCGCGGGCGATCCCGGCGATTGGCAGCGCCTCCTGGCCGCTCCCGGCAAGGCGGCCCTCGAGGCGGCGCTCGCCGTCCGGCTGCCGGTCTTCCGCTGGTTCGCCGCCAAGGCGCGCCTCCTGCGCACGGTGACGCTCGCCGAAGCCATCCCGCTCGACGGCGGCGCCTGGCTGCTGCTGCTCGACGTCACCTACGAGCAGGGCGAGGCCGAGCGCTATGTCCTGCCGCTGGCCTTCGCGCCCGGCGAGAGCGGTCCGCGCGAGCCGCGCCGGATCGTGGCGCGGGTGGTGTGGGGGAGCGGCGGCGGCGAGGGAGTGGCGGCTTCGGGCGTGCTCTACGACGCGTTCGAGGACGCCGCCTTCGGCCGCGGGCTGCTGGCCGCGATGGCGGCCGGGCACCGCTTCCGCGGCCCGGCGCACGAGGTGGCGGCCTGGACCGACGCCGGCTTCGAGGAGCTCGCCGGCGCCACGCCGGCGGTCCCCGGCGACGGCGCCCCTGAGATCCAGCCGCGGCCGCTCGGCGCCGAGCAGAGCAACACCTCGATCCGCTACGGCGATCGGCTGGTGCTCAAGCTGTTCCGCAAGCTCGAGCCGGGCATCAACCCCGACCTCGAAATCGGCCGCTTCCTGACCCGGTCGACCAACTTCAGCCACGTGCCGCCGGTCGCCGGCGGCCTGGACCTGCGCGACGGCGGCCGCGGCCGCGAGGCGGCGACGCTGGCCGTGCTGCAGGGGTTCGTCGCCAACGAGGGCGACGCCTGGAGCTTCACCCTCGACGCTCTCGGGCGCTACTTCGAGCGCGCCCGCACCGGCTGGGGGCGGGGAGACTTCGGCGGCGCGCCGGTGCCGGACCAGCCGCTGCTCGAGCTGGCGGAGGTCGCCGGCGGCGCCCACCCGCCGGTCGATCTCTACGAGCACATCGGCACCTACCTGCCGGCGGTGCGCCTGCTCGGCGAGCGCACCGCCGAGCTGCACATCGCGCTCGCCTCGGCGCCGGCCGACCTGCCGGCCTTCGCACCCGAGCCGTTCTCGACCCTCCACCAGCGCTCGGTCTACGAGTCGATGCGCACCAGCGCCGGCCGCACCTTCCAGCTGCTCCGCCAGCGCTTCGGCGACCTGGCGCCCGAGGCGCGCGCCGCGGCGGCCGCGCTGCTGGCCGCCCAGGACCGGGTGCGCGAGCGCTTCGCGCGGCTCCTCGGCCCCAAGGTGACGGCCACCCGCATCCGCACCCATGGCGACTACCACCTGGGGCAGGTGCTCTACACCGGCCGTGACTTCGTGATCCTCGACTTCGAGGGCGAGCCGGCGCGCCCGCTCTCGGAGCGGCGCCTGAAGCGCTCGCCGCTGCGCGACGTGGCCGGGATGCTGCGCTCGTTCCAGTACGCCGCCTACGCCCGCCTGTTCGAAGAGTCGGGCAGCGGCATCATCCCGCCGTCCGAGGCGCCGATCTTCGAGAGCTGGGCGCTGTACTGGCAGCGCTGGGTGTCGGCAGCCTTCCTCGGCGCCTATCTCGAGCGCGCAGCCACCGCGTCCTTCGTGCCCGCGCGGCGCTCCGAGCTGGCCACGCTGCTCGACGCCTACGTCCTCGAGAAGGCGATCTACGAGCTGGCCTATGAGCTCAACCACCGCCCGGACTGGGTGCGCATCCCGCTGGCCGGCATCCTGCAGATCCTCGGGCTGTCGGAGCGGGCGCCGGGTGCCGCGGCCGGCGGCACGGCGGGGCCGCCGCCCGAGGCGCGGGAAGGTGGCGGCCGATGAGGGGGGCGGGCAGCGAGCGCGAGCGCCGGGAGCTGCGGGAGCTCGCCCTGCTCTACGGCGTGCAGCCCGCCTACTTCGACGTCTCGGGCAAGCACGTCGAGGCGTCCGCGGAGTCGCTGCTGGCGGTGGCCTCGGCGCTCGCCGGGCCTTTCGAGGGCATGGACGACGTGGCGGAGGCGCTCGCGGCGCGCCGCGACGAGCTCGAATCGCGGATGATCGAGCCGGTGCTGGTGGCCTGGGACGGCCGCCTGTCGGAGATCGAGCTGCAATGCCCCGGGGCGCCGGGGACGCCGGGGAATGGCGCCGGGGGGTCGAGCGGCGCCGACGGCGGCGCCCTCGTCTGCCATCTCGACCTCGAGAACGGCGAGCGGCGCGCCTGGACGTACGATCTCGCCAGCCTCCCCCAGGCCACCCCGCGGATCCGGTGGCTGGCGCTGCCCGAGGCGCTGCCCCCCGGCTATCACCGCCTCGAGGTGAAGGTCGGCGGGCGCGCCGCGCGGGCGCTGGTGATCGCGGCGCCGATGCGCATGTACGCCGGCGACGGCAAGCCGTCGTGGGGAGTGTTCCTGCCGCTCTACGCGTTGCGCGCGGCGCGCTCGTGGGGGACCGGCGACCTCACCGATCTCGCGGCGCTGGCGGAGTGGACGGCGGGGCTCGGCGGCGGGGCGGTGGCGACGCTGCCGATGCTGGCCACCTTCCTCGACGTGCCTTGCGAGCCGAGCCCCTACGCGCCGGCCTCGCGCCTGTTCTGGAACGAGCTCTATCTCGATCCGCGGCAACTGCCGGAAGCGACGCTCTGTCCGGCGGCGCAGCAGCTGCTCGGGTCGACCGAGCTGGCGGCCGAGATGCAGGCCCTCGCCTCCCTGCCGCTGGTCGACTACCCGCGGGTCGCGACCCTCAAGCGCCGGGTGCTCGACGAGATGGTGGCGTGGTGCTTCGCCAACCCGGGGCCGCGCCGCCAGGAGCTCGAGCGCTTCGTCGCCGCGCGCCCCCATCTCGCCGACTATGCCGCCTTCCGCGCCGTGGGCGACCGCCGAGGCGAGAGCTGGCAGAGGTGGCCCGAACGGCTCCGCGAGGGCAACCTGGCGCCGGCCGACTATGACGCCGAGGACTACCGCTACCACCTCTGGGTGCAGTGGGCGATGGAGCAGCAGATGGAGCAGGCGGCCGGCCGCGCCCGCGGCGGCGCCTCGACGGGTCCGGACCGCACCGCGGGGCCCGGCGCAGGCGCCCCGGTGGGGGGGGCCGGGGGTGCCGGGGGTGCCGGGAGTGCCGGGCTGTACCTCGACATGCCGCTCGGCGTCCACGGCAGCGCTTACGACGTCTGGCGCGAGCGCGACGTCTTCGCCGCCGGCGCCTCGGCGGGAGCGCCGCCCGACGCTTTCTTCACCCGGGGCCAGGACTGGGGCTTCCCGCCGCTGCGGCCGGACCGCCTGCGCGAGCGCGGCTACGACTACCTGATCGCCTCGCTGCGTCACCATCTCCGGCACGCCGGCGTGCTGCGCCTCGACCACGTGATGCAGCTGCATCGCCTGTTCTGGGTGCCGCGGGGCCTCGGGCCGGCGGGCGGGGTCTACGTGCGCTACCCGCACGAGGAGCTCTATGCCGTGCTGTCGCTCGAGTCGCACCGCTACCAGGCGCTGATCGTCGGCGAGAACCTGGGCACCGTGCCGCCCGAGGTGAACGAGTCGATGGCGCGCCACGGCGTGCTCGGCATGTACGTCGTGCAGTACGAGCTGGCGCCGGGCGGCGGCGGCCTGCAACGCGAGCCGCCGGCGGCGTCGGTGGCCAGCCTCAACACCCACGACATGCCGACCTTCCGCGGCTTCTGGGAGGGTCGGGACGTCGACGACCTGCAGGCGCTCGGTCTCTTCGACGAGCGCCAGGCCACCGAGGAGCGCCAGCGCCGCGGCGCGCAGCGGCAGGAGCTGGCGGGCGCGGCGGCGGCGCACTGGCCCGGGGCCTGGGACGGGCGCAGCGATCCGTTCCCGCTGGTGCTGCGCGACCGCCTGGAGCACCTGGCGGCCAGCCCGGCGCGAATGGTGCTGGTCAACCTGGAAGACCTCTGGTACGAGACGGAGCCGCAGAACGTGCCCGGCACGCTGGCGGACCAGCGGCCGAACTGGCGGCGCAAGGCGCGGCTGAGCTTCGACGAGATGACCCGGCACCCCGAGGTGGTGGGGGCGCTCGAGCGCATCGATCAATTGCGGCGCGTCGCGGCGGCGCGGTTCGCGCCGGCGCCGGCGCCGGCACCGGCGCCGGCGGAGACCCGTGCCGGCAAGAGGGAAACGTGACCGAACATGAACCGGTGAGATCGGCAAGCCCGGCGAAAGCGGCGGGCTCGGCCAGCCAGCTGGATGCGGCACACGCGGCTGGTGCGGAGGATGCGGCGGCCGCGGGTGGCGGCACGAGCGGGCCCGAGAGCGCGGCGACCGCGGCGAGCGCGGCGGTCTCTGCCATCACGGCCGAGGATCTCTACCTGTTCAACGAGGGTACCCAGGTGAGGCTGTACCAGCATCTCGGCGCCCATACGGTCTGGGAGGGCGAGGGCGAGGCGCGCCGCCTGGCGGGCACACGCTTTGCGGTGTGGGCGCCGAACGCCCGCTACGTGGCGGCGATCGGCGACTGGAACGGCTGGGACCGCGGTGCCCACCCGCTGGCGGTGCGCGGTGGCTCGGGCGTCTGGGAGGGGTTTGTACCCGGTGTGGGCCCGGGCGCGCGCTACAAGTACCACATCGCCTCCCAGTACCGCGGCTATCGCGTGGACAAGGCCGACCCGCTCGCCTTCTACGCCGAGACGCCGCCGCACCAGGCGTCGATGGTGTGGGATCTCGACTATTCCTGGGGCGACGAGTCGTGGATGGCGGACCGCGGCGGCCGGCAGTCGCTCGGCGCTCCGATCTCGATCTACGAGCTGCACCTGGGCTCCTGGCGACGCGTGCCGGAGGCGGGCAACCGCTCGCTCAGTTACCGCGAGGCCGCGCCGCTGCTCGCCGATCACGTCACCCGCATGGGCTTCACCCACGTCGAGCTGATGCCGGTCATGGAACACCCCTTCTACGGCTCGTGGGGGTACCAGGTGACCGGCTTCTTCGCGCCCACCAGCCGCTACGGCACGCCGCAGGACCTCATGTACCTGATCGACTACCTCCACCAGCAAGGCATCGGCGTCATCCTCGACTGGGTGCCTTCACACTTCCCGAACGACGAGCACGCCCTGGCGTTCTTCGACGGCACTCACCTCTACGAGCACGCCGATCCGCGCCGCGGCTTCCAGCCGGACTGGGGGAGCCTGATCTTCAACTACGGCCGGCAAGAGGTACGGAGCTTCCTGATCAGCAGCGCGCACTTCTGGCTCGAGCGTTACCACGCCGACGGCCTACGGCTCGACGCCGTGGCGTCGATGCTGTACCTCGACTACTCGCGCCAGGAAGGGCAATGGCTGCCGAACGTCCATGGCGGACGCGAGAACCTCGAGGCGATCGATTTCCTGCGCGATCTCAACGCGGCCGTGTACCGCGACTTTCCCGACGTGCAGACGGTGGCGGAGGAGTCGACGGCCTGGCCGATGGTGTCCCGCCCGCTGTACCTGGGTGGGCTCGGGTTCGGCTTCAAGTGGGACATGGGGTGGATGCACGACACCCTGTCGTACCTCGCCCAGGACCCGATCTACCGCCGCTTCCACCAGAACGAGCTGACCTTCCGCGGCATCTACGCCTGGACCGAGAACTTCGTGCTGCCGCTGTCGCACGACGAAGTGGTGTACGGCAAGGGATCGCTGCTCGCCAAGATGCCCGGCGACCGGTGGCAGCGGTTCGCCAACCTGCGCCTGCTCTACGCCTGGATGTTCGCCCAGCCGGGCAAGAAGCTGCTGTTCATGGGCGGCGAGCTCGCCCAGGAGCGGGAATGGAGCCACGAGTCCAGCCTCGACTGGCACCTGCTGGACGGCGATCCCGGCCATGCCGGGCACGCCGGGATCGCCAGGTGGCTCGAGGACTTGAACCGCTTCTACCGCGAGCGGCCGGCGATGCACCAGCTCGACTGCGACGCCCGGGGCTTCTCCTGGATCGACGGCTCCGACGCGGAGCACAGCGTGCTGTCGTTCGTCCGCATGGCGGAGATGGAGACGGAGACGGGAGCGGGGACGGCGCCTGTGGTGGCGGTCTTCAACTTCACGCCGGTGTCCCGCACCAACTATCGCATCGGCGTCCCGGGCGGCGGCTACTGGCGCGAGGCGCTCAACAGCGACGCCAGCCACTACGGCGGCGGCGGCATGGGCAACATGGGAGGCGTCGAGGCGTCGCCCCTGCCGCTGCACGGCCGCAGCCATTCGCTCGCCCTCACCCTGCCGCCGCTCGCGGCGCTGTTCCTCGAGAGCCGCGACGCGGCCGAGGCGGCGGAGAGGGGGCGCGCGGCGGCGGCCGGGGCGGAAGAGGCCGAGGCGGAGGAGGCCGAGGCGTCGCCGCGGGACCGCTCCTGATGGCGCGGTTCCTCTGCATCCACGGACACTTCTACCAGCCGCCGCGCGACGATCCCTGGCTGGGGACGATCGCGCCGCAGCCGTCGGCCCAGCCCTACCGCGACTGGAACGCGCGCATCACCGCCGAGTGCTACGCGCCGAACGCCGCCGCGCGCATTCTCGACGGCGACGGGCGCACCGCCCGCATCGTCAACAACTACGCCCGCATCAGCTTCGACTTCGGTCCGACGCTGCTCGCCTGGCTGCAGGCCGAGGAGCCGGCGGTCTACGGCGCCGTGCTGGCGGCCGACCGCGAGAGCGGCGAGCGCTTCTCCGGGCACGGCTCGGCGCTGGCCCAGGCCTACAACCACGTCATCCTGCCGCTTGCCAACCGGCGCGACAAGCAGACGCAGATCGCCTGGGGGCTGCGGGACTTCGAGCACCGCTTCGGCCGCCCGGCCGCCGGCATGTGGCTGCCCGAGACCGCGGTCGATCTCGAGACTCTCGAGCTGCTGGCCGCCCATGGCGTGCGCTTCACCATTCTCGAGCCCCACCAGGCGCGCCGCGTGCGGCCGCTGCCGGCCGCGGCCACGGGGCCCGAGCAGGCGCGGGCGTCGGCACCGGAGCCGGCGCGGGTGCCGCAGGCGGCGCGGGTGCCGCAGCCGGCGCCGGAGCTGCGGCCTGGCGAATGGCACACCGTCGCCGGCGGCCGTATCGACACCAGCCGGCCCTACGAGGTGGCGCTCCCCGGCGGGCGCCGCATCGCCGTGTTCTTCTACGACGGACCGATCGCGCGCGCCGTCGCCTTCGAGGGGCTGCTGTCGAGCGGCGAGCATCTCGCCGGCCGCCTGCTCGCGGGCGTCCCCCGAGAGAACGGCGGAGCCGACCGCCTGGTCCACGTCGCCACCGACGGCGAGACCTACGGCCATCACCACCGCCACGGCGAGATGGCGCTCTGCTATGCCCTGTACCAGATCGAAGCGAACGGCTGGGCGACGCTGACCAACTACGCGGAGTACCTGGGCGCCCATCCGCCGGCCGACGAGGTCGAGCTGGTGGAGAACAGCTCCTGGAGCTGCGTCCACGGCGTCGACCGCTGGCGCGAGGACTGCGGTTGCCGCGTCGGCGGCCCGCCGGAGTGGAACCAGGCCTGGCGGACGCCGCTGCGCCAGGCGCTGGACGAGCTGCGCGACGAGATCGCGCCGCTCTACGAGCAGGCGGCCGGCGAGCTCTTCGAGTCGCCGTGGCAGGCGCGCGACGACGCCATCGCGGTCGTGCTCGACCCGTCGCCGGCGAGCGCCGACGCCTTCCTGGCGCGCCACTGCCGCGGCGGAGTCCCGGCCGGCGAGCGCCGCGCGCAGGCGCTGCGGCTGCTCGAGATGCAGCGCCACGCCATGCTCATGTACACCAGCTGCGGCTGGTTCTTCGACGACCTCGCCGGCATCGAGGCAGTGCAGGTGCTGCGCTACGCCGGCCGGGCAGCGCAGCTCGCCGACGAGCTGTTCGGCAGCCAATGCGAGCGCGCGCTGCTGCGGCGCCTCGCCTGGGCCCGCAGCAACGATCCCGCCGCCGGCACCGGCCGCGACCTCTACGAGGCGCGGGTGCGGCCGGCGGCACGAAGGGCCTGACCACTTCCGGACTCGAACAAGCTCACGCCGTCGACACGCGCGTGGTAAAATAATGAGGAAGAAGAAGCCCTGGTAGCTGCTCGGCATGGCACTGCCCCCCGAGACTCTCGCGGCGCTCAGAGACAATCTTGCGGCGATCACGGTGGTCGTGACCGTCACGCTTGCCTTCTTGGGCTACATTGCCACCTACCTCAACGCCCGCGTCCTGGCCAAGAAGAAGGATCGGCTCGAGTTGGTGACGCAGCGCCTGAATGAGTTCTATGGTCCTCTCTATGTAGCCACTCGCGCCTCCAAGACGGCCTACGAGACGCTGCTGCGTAAGCACGGGAAGAAGCACACGATCTTCGAGCGAGACAGAGAGCCGTCGGCTGCGCTGCTCGAGGAATGGATTCTCTGGATGACGACCGTGTTCATGCCGCTCAATGAGGTGATCGAGAGGATCATCATCGAGAAGGCACACCTGATCATCGAGGAACGCATGCCGGATTGCCTGCTGATGTTCGTCACGCACGTGGTTTCCCACCGAGCGATCCTGGCGCGATGGGGGAGGGGCGACTTCTCAGAGAGACAGCCGCTGATGGCCTTCCCGGTGGCGCTCAACGACTACGCCGCACGATCCTACGCCACCCTGAAGCACGAGCAGGTTCGCCTATTGGATTCGTTATAGCTGCCAGTCATCGCGCCCGCCTTTTTCGCAGGCGTCAGGCGCTCGCTGTAGCTATGCCTCGGGCGGGATCTGCGTTCCCTGGGCGGCGACCAGGCGCCAGCGGCCTTCCTGCTGCACGTAGACGTGGGTGTAGCGGCTGCTGGCGGCGAACGGCGCGCCATCGAAGGTGCCGCTCATGCGGGTGCGGCCGGTGACCACGGCCGTGCCCGGGTAGCGGCGGACGCGAGACTCGACGGGCTCGATGGCGGCGAAGCGGAGCTGGCCCGATCCCAGGACCGCGACCAGGGCGGCCTTGGCGATCTCGTCGCCGCGCATCACGTCGATCAGAACGAAGTCGTCGGCGAGGACCCTGTCCAGGTCTTCGAGAGCGGCGGCGACCAGCGCGGCGAAGAACAGGCGCTCCGCCGCGAGAGGATCCGGATCGTCGGTCACGGCTGCACTGTATCGCAGGCGTTCGCGGCCTGCGGTCGGAGCGCGGCCGGCGTGCGCCCGCCGTCAGCGACGATCAGTAGCGGACCAGGTTGGCCGGGATCTTCTTCAGCTCCTCGTGCATGCGGCGCTCGGCATGCCAGAGGTCGTAGGCGTGCTGCATGCTCAACCAATCGGCGGCGCCATTGCCGCAGAACTTGCCGAGACGGACGGCCATCTCCGGGCTGATGCCGGAGCGGCCGGAGAGAATGCGGTGCAGGGTCTGGCGCGTCACCCGCAACTGCCGGGCCGCGTCGCTGACCGTCACGTCCAGGGCCGGCAGCACCTCGTCGCGGAGGACCTCCCCCGGATGGGTGGGCGGCCGATGCGGGCGGCTCTGCACCTTATCGGCAACCTTCCAGTAACTTCGCGATGATGGCATCCTCATCCCCCTCGGCAGGGCGAACCTTCCGCCCATTTGCCCGTATGTACCGTCAAGAGCCTCCGCAGTTCACTTCCCGCCGCCGCGACGGCCGGCGGGGGGCCTGCGGCGCTCGCCACCAAGGGGAGGTTTCATGGTCAGGACATCGCTTCGCCTCTCGGCCCCCGGGGCGCCGCACCGCCCCGTCGCCCTGCCTGGGCTCGTCGCCGCCGCGGCGGTCCTCGCACTCATTGCCCTCATGGTTGCGGCCGGGCCCGCCGCGGCGCAGCTCGCCAGCATCACCGTGCCGCCTTCCGGCGGCAACCAGCGGGCGACGATCACCCAGGGGATCGGACTGGTCAAGGTGACGATCGACTACAGCAGCCCGCACGTCCACAGCCCGGCCGGCGAGGACCGGCGGGGGAAGATCTGGGGAGGGCTGGTGCCCTACGGCATGGCCAACCTGGGCTTCGGCACCTGCGGCGACCAGTGCCCCTGGCGGGGCGGCGCCAACGAGAACACGCTCTTCGTCACCACCCACGACATCAAGGTGCAGGGACAGGTGCTCCCGGCAGGCACCTACGGGCTGCACTTCATCCCCGGGAAAGACGAGTGGACGGTCATCTTCTCGAAGAACTCCACCTCGTGGGGCAGCTTCTTCTACGACAAGAAGGAAGACGCGTTGCGGGTCACGGCGAAGCCCGCCAAGAGCGACTACCACGAGGACCTGACCTACTGGTTCCGCGACCGCAAGCTCGATCACGCGACCGCGGTGCTGAGCTGGGAGGACCTCGAGCTGCCGCTCGACATCACCGTCGACAACGCCAAGGACCTCTACGCCGAGAACATGGAGCGGGAGCTGCGCTCGAGCGCCGGCTTCACCTGGATGGGCTGGAACACCGCCGCCAACTACTGCCTGACGGCCAAGACCCATCTCGACGAGGGCCTGCGCTGGGCCGAGCGAGCGATCGACGTGAACCAGGGCGGCCAGGCGAACTTCACGACCCTCTCGACGCTGGCCGACCTGCAGGAGGCCAACAACCAGGTCGCGGAGGGCAAGAAGACTCGCACCCGCGCTCTCCACGATCCGACCGCCGGCCCCATCGACCTGCACCTGTACGCCCGCCAGCTGCTGGCCCAGAAGAAGGCCACCGAGGCGATGGAAGTCTTCCAGCTGAACTACAAGCTCCATCCCAAGGCCTGGCCCGTCGAGCTCGGCCTCGCCCGCGGCTACGCCGCTCTCGGCCAGAAGAAGGAGGCGCTCGAGCACGCCAAGCTGGCCCTGCCGACGGCGCCGGACCCGGCCAACAAGAAGAACATCCAGGACATCATCGAGAAGCTGCAGCAGGGCAAGGACATCTGACGCGCCCCGTCCAGGCAAGAAAAGCCCCGGGCAGGGCAGGCTTCGCCCGGCCCGGGGCAGGATGGTCAGTCAGGAGCGCGGCTCAGCGGCCGCGGATGTTGCGGATGACGACGGTCGGGCCGCCGCAAGGGGCATTCGGATCGTCGTCGTAGAGGGTACCGGAGATCCTGACCGTGTCACCGGCCTGGTAGTCGCGCAGGTTGCCATCCAGCGCGAAGACGTTGGCGCCGGTGTCCAGGGTCGGGCAGCCGCCGGCGGTCTCATGGAGCCTGCCGACCAGCTCCACGAGGCGGTGAGGACCGTTGTAGACGTAGTGTCCATACCGGTCGTAACGCTGCAGGGGCTCGCGCTCCTCCTGGTACCCGCCGAGGCGGCCGCTACGCTCCGCCCAGCGGAAGAACGGCTCGCCGTTCAGGTGATCGTAGCGGGTGCTCCGGTGGTAATCGTCACCCCACAGGGTCTGCACCTCGCTCACCTGGAACCCAGGTGCGCCGCAGCCCGGATCGGGAACCAGCCGTCCTTCGAGGCGGACATGGTCGCCGTTGAGGAGGCCATCGGTGTTCCCGATGACCGAGTACACCCTCCCATCGTGCTCTCTTAGCATCAGGCACCCGCCGCTGGCAGCGAGATAGCCGTCAGCGTGGGCGACGCCAGGATAGTAGGCAGCGTAGGAAGTACCCGGGATCAGGGCAAGGACGCCAGCAAAGAGCAGCGCCGGTCCCAGCACCCGGATGCGAGGTCGTCGTCGTCGTGTCGAGTTGAGCATTCTGAACCTCCTTCTCGTCGTACTTCGAGGGCCCGGCGCCGCGTGATGGCACGGGGCGGGGCACTCACCCTCTACAGGTAGCAAGTCGCTTGCCAGGAACGCGAAAACATGGCGTAAGTAGCAGGTGCTGGGAAGCGTCCACCAGGCGTGCGGCGCGGCCGGCGTGCGAGGGTAAATCGCTGGCCTGCACGGAGTTGTGAGCGGGACAGGACAATCCAACTCTCGAGGTTGAGAAATCCCCATTTCTGCAACCCCGACCCCACGCCTGATGCCGGGTTGAGCTGGTGGGCGATCACCACAGTCGTGTCCTCTAATGGAATCGGGACGCCGGCCATGGATGCACTCGCCGAGGAGGGGTCCCCTCAGGGAGTCGTGGCGACAAGCCGCTCGATCGCTGCCTGCAGAAAAGCGATGACCTGCTCGCGCTGGACGGATGGAAAGCCGTCAAGGAAGTCATCAATGGATTCCCCCGCCTTCAGATAATCGAGAAGGGTCTGGACGGGGACCCGGGTGGCGGGGAACACGGCGGTGCCTCCCATCACGTCGGGGTCGCGGGAGAAGACGGAGGCGCTCATGCGGTCAAGGAAGATCCCCTTCGATCTTCTCGAGCACCTCCAGGAGCTGGCCGACGTCGGTGTGGAGGATTCTCCAAAGAGTGGCGTCATCAAGAGCGAAGTAGGTATGCGCCAGGACATCGCGTAAGCCTGCCACCCCGCGCCAGTCGACCTCGGGATGGCGCTGGCGGATTTCCTCGGGAATGGCTTTAGCCGCCTCGCCGAGGATCTCCAGATTCCTCAGGGTGGCGTCGTAGGCCATCTCGTCTGCAAGGAAGGCCTCGGCTTGCCGGCTGCCGGTATAGCGAACGATCTTCCTGGCTGCCTCCAACATGTCCCGCAGATAGAGCACCCAACTACGCGACACGGATCGCCTCGGCCTCGACCAGCGGCCTTGCCCAGGGTTTCAGCGCCTTGTCCATGACGAGGTCCACGCGCCGCCCCAGACCGTCCTCGAGCCAGAACTTCAGACCCATGTACTGGGTCAGTCCCGGCGTCTCCCGGAACTCGACCAGGACGTCCACGTCACTGTCCGGTCCGGCCTCATCTCGTGCCACGGAGCCAAAGAGCGCGAGCGAAGAGATGCCGAAACGCTCCTCGAGCTCCTGCCGGTGGGAGGAAAGAAAGCTGAGCACCTCGTCCAGTCTCATGGGCTGAGTTCCTCCTAGACTACGGATCTGCCGAGCCCGATCGGTCTGCGCACGCAGGCGATCCTATCGCGGGTAGCACGGCGCGCGACCTGCCAGGCGACAAGGCCGTCGCCGAGCACTGGATCGCCAGCCGCACGCGCAACCCCCGCCCCCAACCCGGCGCCCCCGGGGTGCGCCTGATCAACGCGGCGTCGTTCGCCAGGTGGCTGGAGGTCGGAAACGAGGACTCCGGCGCCTGACTGCCCGCCGTGACCTCCGCCTGGGGACCGACGGCCCGCAGCGCGAGGCCTTTCTACTCTCTCGGAGAGCGGATACTATTCCTGTCATGACGATGCGGACCATTCACCTGAGCGACCGGGAGCCCCGCCTCTCCGATCTTGCGGATCGCGCCAACGAGTTCCTGGAACGGTTCATCCTCAGGCGCGAAGGTGAAGCGAAGGCGGTCCTCCTAGCCGCCCAGGATTTCGATGGCCTTCTCGAGACTCTCGATATCCTGTCGGACAGCGAGCTCGTGCAGAGGCTTGTCACGGCCGAAGCGGAGCTGGCCCACGGGGGAGGCCACTCCCTGGACGAGGTGCGCGAGGGGATTCGGAGTGGCCGCGGTTCGACTTTCCAGTCAGGCTAGTAACAGCGCTCCATACCTATCGTCGCCATCCTTGCGATTCGTTGACGATCTATCAGAATCCGCCCAGCGGCTTGGCGTTGCACTGGGGCCGTGCCCCGCACGCCCACGGCCAGCGGGTTCTCAACTGGTAGGGCAATGGGATCGCCCTCCAGGCGGGGTAGACGGAGGTCCCATTGCAGTTGCTCGTCGAGGAAGATGCGCAGGCGCCTCAAGTCGGTCTGGGCCGCCGGCGGCGAGACCTCCACGCGGGCGGCTCGGCAAGGTACTTGAGGCGAAGGTCGCGGACGTGCGATGGGAGGGCCTCGAGCGGATCTACCGCGAGCTGCGCGACCGGCCCTACCAGGCGAACCGCTTCCTGGCCGAGTGCTCTAAGGTTTGGGCGCTGGCCGCGCGATGGGGCTGGTGGCCGAGGGAGATGCCGAACCCCGCCCAGGGTCACGACCGGCACCGCGAGGAACGGCGCGGCCAGGCGCTCGACATGCCCGGGTTTCGAGCCCCGGCCCCTGGCGTAGGCCGACCCAAGTCCGTCGTCCCTTCCTCCGGGTCTCGGCACCGACCGAGCCGGCGCGGTGAGCGCCATCTCGACTACACGCCCGATCAGGTCGGCCTCGTGGTCGATTTCGCACGAGCACACTGGCTTGCCTGCCGGGAGAGCGGACAATACGCCCGAGTTCAAGTTACAATGCGAGGAGCAGGAGCGCATATGCCCCAGGTCACCTTCGACTTTCCGCCGACCGTCTTCTCCGCCCTGCGGAAGTCCCCCACGGAGTTCGCGGCCGAGATGAGGCTCGCGGCCGCGATCCATTGGTACTCGCAAGAGATGGTGTCGCAAGGCAAGGCCACGGAGATCGCCGGTCTGACTCGCGCCCAATTCCTCGAAGAGCTCTTCCGACGCAAGGTGCCTGCGATCCAGGTTACCCTCGAAGAGCTGCGCGAGGAGCTGCGGCGTGAATGACTCGCGCTTCGTCGTCAACGCTTCGCCCCTCATCTTCCTCGCGGCCATCGACGCCCTCTCGCTGCTGCCGCGCCTCGTCGACCAGGTCTTGCTGCCTGAAGCGGTGCTCGGCGAGGTACTCGCGAAGTCGGAGCCGCGCCTCTCCCTTCAGATTCTGTCCTCAACGGCCTGGGTGCGCATCGAGCCAGACATTGCGGTGCGTCATCGAGCAAAGACCAGCGATCACGGTATTCGGTGATCGACCAGTGGCAGGCTGGGGAGCCGGCGGCGATGCCAACTGCGCGAATCTTGTTGTCGACGTGCGCCCGATCGTTGCGCCCTGGGGTGCGGAGCCAGCGCTGGTGATAAGCGGCCACGTTCACCGCCATCTCCCTGCTCGGGACAATGTAGTACTCAAACGGGCGAGACGATGTGGGTTCGGGAATCCCGGCTATGACCCGAAAGAACGTCGAGCCAAAGTCGCGCTCCGCTTTTTCGCCCACGCTGCAGGTTTTCATGCCTGGTACGAACGTCTTGACCTGGATGTGCACAAACGCTCTTCCATCCTTACAGCTATCGTAAGAGCCGGATGAGGCGAGAGCCTCACGTCCGGTTCCGTGAGGGCGCGGGGGTGAAATTCCCCCGCGCTACTCGACTGCTGATTACGAATCATCTGGTTTGTCGGTGTGCGCTCGCCGGGAGTGAGCCTGGTCGCCGTCTCCGGGAGCTGGGATCACGGCCGTCGCCTCGATCTCGACCTTCGCTTGCTGTTCGAGCAGGGAGTGGACCACCAGCAGAGACATGGCGGGGTAGTGGCGGCCGATGACGGCTCGGTAGGCGGCGCCGATGGTAGGCCTGGCGGCCAGGTACTCTGCGCGGTCGGTCACGTACCAGGTCAGGCGCGTTAGATGACGCGGCTCGGCGCCGGCGGCTTGCAGCAAGGTGGCGACGTTCTCCAGGGCCTGGGCGGTTTGGGCTGCCAGGTCGTCGCTTGCGAAGACGCCGGTTACTGGATCCCAGCCGATCTGGCCGGCGAGGAAGATCTGTCGGCCGCTCGCCGCCACTGCGTTGGCGTAGCCCTGTGGCACGGGCCAGCCGGGGGGCTGGATGATCTCTAGGGCGGGCGACCCGGCTTCCCGCTGCTCACTGCCCTGTGGCGTCTGCGGCGTACCGTCCCCGTCTGGCAGGTCTCTGTTCATCGCGCTCCTTCGCGGAGGCGGAAGCGCTGCAGCTTGCCGGTGTCGGTGCGGGGTAGGGAGTCGCGGAACTCGATGCGGCGGGGGTACTTGTAGGGGGCGATCTCGGCTTTGACGAAGTCTTGCAGCTCCTTGGCGGTGGCGGGGTGGGGATCCGCTCCTGGCGCGAGGACGACGAAGGCGGTCACGACCTGGCCGCGCTCGGGGTCGGGAAGGCCGACGACTCCGCATTCCTGGACCTTCGGGTGCTCTAGGAGCACGGCTTCGACTTCGGGGCCGGAGATGTTGTGGCCGGCGGAGATGATCATGTCGTCGGTGCGGGCCTGGTACCAGAAGTAGCCGTCCTGGTCCTGGAGGTAGGAGTCGCCCGTGAAATTCCAGCCGTCCTGGACGTAGAGCTTCTGGCGCTCGATGTTGTCGAGGTAGCGGCAGCCGGTGGGGCCTCGCACCGCCAGGCGGCCGATGGTGCCCGGCGGCACGGTGCGGCCGGCATCGTCCACCACCTTCGCCTCGTAGCCGGGGATCACCTTGCCGGTCGCGCCGGGGCGGATGTCGTCGCCGGCGGAGCTGATGAACATGTGCAGCAGCTCGGTCGAGCCGATGCCGTCGATGATCTTGATGCCGGTGGCGCGCTGCCAGGACTCGAAGGTGGAGAGCGGCAGGGTCTCGCCTGCCGAGACGCACTCGCGCAGGCTGGACAGGTCGTAGCTGGCGAGCATGCCGGTCATGGCGCGGTAGGCGGTCGGGGCGGTGAAGCAGACGGTGGCGCGATGGTCCTGGATGCCTTGCAGCAGGTGCGGCGGCGTCGCCTGCTCGAGGAGCAGGGTGGACGCTCCGATGCGCAGCGGGAAGAGGAGCAGGCCGCCGAGGCCGTAGGTGAAGGCGAGGGGCGGCGAGCCGCAGAAGATGTCGTCGCGGCGCGGCCGCAGCACGTGGCGCGGGAAGCAGTCGCTTGCCGCCAGGACGTCGCGGTGGAAGTGCATGGTGCCCTTGCCCTGGCCGGTGGTGCCGGAGGTGAAGGCGATGAAGGCGACGTCGCTGGCGGCGGTGTCGCAGTTCGCGAAGTCGCCGGGCTTGTCGCGGGCAAGCTGATCGAGGCTGCCCGCGATGGTGGGGGCAGGGGCCGCGGAGGCGGATTCCCTTCCGGCCGCCGTTTGGGCGAGGCCCACGGAGCCCTCCGCGCCTGGCCTGGAAGCCTCGCCCAAACGGAGGCCGGGAGGGGATCCGCCTCCAGCGGCCGTAGCGTCACCACCGCCGCCGGCGCCGAGGAAGCGCACCACGCGCGCTCCGGTGCGCGGCTCTCCCGCGGCGGTCGAGCGCATGGCCTGCTCGCAATCGCCGGCCACCCGGGCGTCGGTCAGGGCCAGGCGGATCTGGGCCTTGTCGGCGATGAAGGTGAGCTCGCGGACGCGGAGCAGCGGCATGGTGGTCACCGCCACGCCGCCTGCCTTGAGCACCGCGAACCAGCAGGCCGCGAGCATCGGCGTGTTCGGGCCGCGCAGCAGGACGCGGTTGCCGGGCACCACGCCGAGGTCGTCGACCAGCGCATGCGCGATGCGGTTGGCCGTCGCCAGGAGCTGGCGGTAGGTCCAGTGGCCGCCCGGGAAATGGATGGCGATGCGCTCGCCGTCGCCTTCGGTGACGCGGCGGTCCAGCAGCTCGGCGGCGCTGTTGAGGCGGGCCGGATAGGCAAGCTCGGGCAGCGCGTCGTAGCGCATCTCCGGCCACAGCTCGCGGGGCGGCAGGGCGGCGCGGCAGAACGGATCGCGGTGGGCGCTCGGCTCGCCGTCGCCGGGCGCGGCGGCGACGGGTGCAGGGAGGTGGGGCGCGCTCACGGGCTGATCTGCCATCTCAGCTCTCTTGGGCAGCAGGGCTCGGCTCGGCGGCGACGGACGGGGCGGCGGCGGCCAGGACCTGGCCGGCGATCACCAGGCGCTGGATCTCGCTGGTGCCCTCGTAGATGCGGAGCGCGCGCACCTCGCGGTAGAGGCGCTCGACCGGCGCGCCCGCGAGGACGCCGCGTGCGCCGAGGAGCTGGACCGCGTCGTCGACGACCCGCTGCGCGGCCTCGGTGGCGAAGAGCTTGGCCATCGCGGCTTCGCGGGTGACGCGGGGGACGCCGCCGCGGTCGCGGGCCCAGGCCGCGCGGTAGACGAGCAGGGCGCTGGCGTCCACTGCCGTGGCCATGTCGGCGAGCTTCGCCTGGGTGAGCTGGTGCCTGGCGAGCGGCTGCCCGAACACCTCGCGCTCGCGGACGTGGGCCAACGCCTCGTCGAGGGCGCGGCGGGCCAGGCCGAGGGCCGCGGCGCCGACCGTGGGACGGAAGACGTCGAGGGTGGCGAGCGCCACGCGCAAGCCGCGCCCAGGCTCGCCGACGAGGGCGCCGCCTGGCACCCGGCAGCCGGCGAGCTCCAGGGTGCCGAGGGGATGCGGCGCGGTGACGTCGAAGCGCTCGCCGACGCGCAGGCCGGGACGGTCGGCGTCCACGACGAAGGCGGCGTAGGAACGGTCGCCGCCCTCGGGCAGCCGGCAGAAGACGATGTAGAAGTCGGCGATGCCGGCGTTCGAGATCCAGCACTTCTGGCCGTCGAGCACGTAGTCGCCGCCGTCGCGGCGCGCCGTGGCGCGCATGGCGCCGACGTCCGAGCCGGCCTCCGCCTCGGAGAGCGCGAAGGCGGCGATGGCCTGGCCCGCGGCGACGCGCGGCAGGTACTCGCGGCGCTGCGCCTCCGTCCCGAACAGCGACAGCGGGCCGCTGCCCAGGCCCTGCATGGCGAAGGCGAAATCGGCCAGCGCCGAGCCGCGGGCGAAGGTCTCCCGCAGCAGGCAGAGGGTGCGGACGTCGAGCCCGGCGGTCCCGGAGGCTGCCGGGCGCTGCCACCGCTCCGCGTGCCCGGAATGCTCCGTGTCCTCCGAGGGCCCCGCCTGCTCCGAGCGTCCCTGGTGCTCCTCGGGTCCCGGTTGTCTCGACTGCCCAGAGCGCTCTGCGCGCTCGCGGTGCCCGGCCTGCTCCGAGTCCACCGGATGCTCCGCCGGCCCCGGGTGCTCCGCGCGTCCCGGCACCACGTGGCGCAGCCAGCCGGCATCGCCCAGCCGCCGCACGATCGCGCGGCACGCCTCCCAGGCGTCGCCATCGCCATCGTCGCGCTCGGGGTCCGGCAGGCTCGCGCCCTCGCGGCGCCACCAGTCCTCCGCCTGCCGCGCCAGCGCGCGGTGTCCGTCGTCGAAGAAGGGCCAGCCGAGGTAGGAGGTGTCGGCCATGCGCTAGTGTCCCGTCTCAGAGATTCGCATCCTTAGTCGGCGAGCCATCCGGGCTCCTGGCCAGGCGCGCCGACGCAGGCATAGCCGAGACTATGTCGAGGAGGCGCAACGCCGCCAGGGGGCCGGAGGGCCGGCGAATAAGGATGCGAATCTCTGAGACGGGGCACTAATTGCCTTCGAAGATCGGCTTCTCCCTGGCGACGAAGGCTCGGTACGCGCGGGCGAAGTCCTCGGTCTGCATGCAGAGGGCCTGGGTCTGCGCCTCCGCCTCGATGGCCTCGGCGAGCCCCATGCTCCATTCCTGGTGGAGGGCCCGCTTGGTCATGGCGTGGGCGAAGCTCGGTCCCTGCGCCAGGGTCGACGCCAGCGCCCGCGCCTCCGGCAGCAGGGCCTCCGGGTCGACCAGGCGGTTGTAGAAGCCCCAGCGCTCCGCCTCCTCGCCGCCGAGGGCGCGGCCGGTATAGAGCAGCTCGGCGGCGCGTCCCTGGCCGACGATGCGCGGCAGCATGGCGCAGGCCCCCATGTCGGCGCCGGAGAGGCCGACCCGCGTGAAGAGGAAGGCCACCTTGCTGCGGGCGGTGCCGAGGCGCAGGTCGGCGGCCATGGCCAGGATCGCGCCGGCGCCGGCGCAGGTGCCGTCGACCGCGGCGACGATCGGCTGCGGGCAGGCGCGCATCGCCTGGACCAGCTCGCCGGTCATGCGGGTGAACTCGAGCAGCCGGTCCATCCGCCCGGTCTCTTTCCAGGCGACCAGCGGCCCGATGATGTCGTGCACGTCGCCGCCCGAGCTGAAGTGGCCGCCGGCGCCGGTCACCACGACCGCCCGCACCAGCTCGGCGTCACGCGGCCGGCGCAGCGCGTGGAAGGTGTCGGCCAGCTCGCGGTAGGACTCGAAAGTCAGCGGGTTCCGCCGCTCGGGGCGATCGAGCGTGATGACCGCGACGCGGTCCGCCACGTGCCAGCCGAAATGCCGCGGGCGGATCGGGGTATCGCCGGCGCCGCCAGCGCCGCCGCTGCTCTCGCCGCTCTCGCCGCTCTCGCCGGTCGCCCCGCTCGCCCCGCTCGCGTCGTCTCTCTCGGCGTCGCCAACGGGTCTCGGGAACTCAGTCATCACTGGACCTCCGCCTGCCGCGCGAGGGTGCGCTCGAGCTGGCTCTTGCCGGTCAGATATTGCACCGGCCAGGGTTGCTCCGCAAATCCCAACTCGGCGGCGGCGCGGAGGGTCCAGTGCGGGTCGGTGAGGTGCGGGCGGGCGAGCGCGCAGAGGTCGGCGCGGCCGGCGGTGACGATCGAGTTGACCTGGTCGGGCTCGGTGATGTTGCCGACGGCGATCGTCGGCACGCCGGCCTCGTTGCGGATGCGGTCGCTCCATGGCGTCTGGAACATGCGGCCGTACACCGGCTGCGCCGCGGCCGCGGTCTGGCCGGTCGAGACGTGCAGGATGTCCGCGCCGGCCTGGTGGAAGGCCGCCGCCGCCGCCACCGCCTCCTCGCCCGGCAGGCCGTCCTCGGCCCAGTCGGTAGCCGAGACGCGCACCGACATCGGCCGCGCTTCCGGCCACACCGCGCGCATCGCGGCGAACACCTCGAGCGGGAAGCGCAGGCGGTTGGCGAGGGCGCCGCCGTAGCCGTCGCGGCGGCGGTTGAGGAGCGGCGTGATGAAGCCCGAGAGCAGGTAGCCGTGGGCGCAGTGCAGCTCGAGCATGTCGAAGCCGGCGGCGACCGCCAGGTGGGTCGCGCGCACGAACTGCGCGAGCACCGCGTCCATGTCGGCGCGGGTCATCTCGCGCGGCACCTGCATGCCCGGGCGGTAGGCGACCGGCGACGCCGCCATTACCTCCCAGCCGCCGCTCGGCAGCGGCTCGTCCATCCCCTCCCACATCAGGCGCGTCGAGCCCTTGCCGCCGGAGTGGCCGAGCTGCAGGCAGATCGCCGCCCGGCTCCGGGCGTGCACGAAGTCGACGATGCGGCGCCAGGCCGCCACGTGGAGCTCGGCATACATGCCGGTGCAGCCGGGCGTGATACGCCCTTCCGGCGAGACGCAGGTCATCTCGGTGACGATCAGGCCGGCGCCGCCCAGGGCCCTTGCACCGAGGTGGACCAGGTGGAAGTCGTTCGGAGTGCCGTCCTCGGCGCTGTACATGTCCATCGGCGACACCACCACGCGGTTGGCGAGCGTCAGGCCGCGCAGCCTGAACGGCGTGAACATCGGCGGCGGCGCAGACGGGGCGGGCGGCGCGGCTGGCGTGGCCGGCGGCCCGCTTGGCACCGGCGCCGGCATGGCAGGCGAAGGCTGCGGTGCGGCCGCGGCGCCCGGATCGGCGGCCGGGGTGCCGGCAGGGGCTGCCGGGGCGCCCGGAGCGGCCGCCGCGCGCCCCGCGAACCACCGCTCGACGCCGCCCAGGTAGGCGCGGTCGCGGCGGCGCAGGTTCTCGTGGCTGACGCGCTGGCTGCGGGTGAGGAGGCTGTAGGCGAACTGCTGAGGCTCGAGGCCGATGTAGCGCCTGACGTTCTCGAACCACTCCATCGAGTTGCGCGCCGCGTTCTGCAGCCGCAGCGCCTCGAGCTTGCGCTCCGCCTCGTAGGCGGCCAGCGCCGCGGCGAGGCCGGTCCCGGTATCGGTGGCATGGGCGGCATGGGCGGCATGGGCGCCACCGGCGGCATCGGCGCCATCGGCGGCATGGGTGGCCTCGGCGGCCTCGGCGGCCTTGGCGCCATGGGCGGGACTGACGGCGCCGGCCTTGCCGAGCTCCCGCGCCAGGACGATGGCGTCCTCCATTGCCAGCTTGGTCCCCGAGCCGATCGAGAAGTGGGCGGTGTGGGCGGCATCGCCGATCAGCACCACGCGGTCGTGGTGCCAGCGGGCGTTGCGCACGCGCGTGAAGCTCTGCCACGGCGCCGCCCGCTGGTGCGGCGGCACGTTGGCGAGCAGCGGGTGCCCGTCCAGCCAGGGCGCGAACAGCCGCTCGCAGGCCGCGACCGTGCCGTCGAGGTCCAGCCGGTCGAAGCCGGCGGCGAGCCAGGAGGCGCGGTCGCACTCCACGATGAAGGCCGAGTGGCGCTCGTCGAAACGGTAGGCGTGGGCCTGGAAGACGCCGTCGACGCCGCCCGGCCGGTCGACGAAGAGGAAGGTGAAGGCGTCGAACAGCCGCGTCGTGCCCAGCCAGACGTACTTCGCGGTGCGGACGTCGAGGTCGGGCTCGAAGTGCGCGGCGAGCTGGCGGCGCACGACGCTGTTGGCGCCGTCGGCGGCCACCACGAGGTCCGGCCGGCCGCCCAGCCCGAGGTCCGCGTCGCGGAGGTCCTCGAGGCCGCGCACCTCGCACCGGTAGCACAGCGCGACGCCGAGCGCGGCGGCGCGGCGCTGCAAGATGGAGAGCAGGGTGCGGCGGGCGATGCCGCTGAAGCCATGCCCGCCGGAGGTGACCACGCGTCCCTTGACATGGACGTCGATGTCGTCCCAGCGCGCGAAGTGATCGGCGATCTCGCGGCAGGTCTCGGGATCGGCGGCGGCGAAGTTGCCGAGGGTCTGGTCGGAGAACACCACCCCCCAGCCGAAGGTGTCGTCGGGGCGGTTGCGCTCCAGCACGGCGATGCGGTGCCCCGGATCGGCCTTCTTCATCAGCAGGGCGAAGTAGAGCCCGGCAGGGCCGCCGCCGATGACCGCGATGTTCATCGGCAGGCCGCCGCAGGGGCCGGCGTCGCGGCCCCCGGCGCGGCGCGGACGCCGATGCGAGCGCCGGGAGCGCTGCGAGCGAACCGAGAGGTCGTCACCGCGGCGATGCTAGCACGCGGCCCCGGCGCGGATCGCTGCCGAGAGTCTCTGGTGCGCCGCTTGCATCCGTCTCCGCGGCGTGCCGGGTGAAGTCCTCTCCACCTATCGGGTGCAGCTGCGCGCGGAGTTCGATTTCGACGCGGCGGCGGCGGTCGCGGACTACCTGTCGGCGCTCGGCGTCTCCCATCTCTACTGCTCGCCCTACCTGCAGGCCGCCGCCGGCAGCACGCATGGCTACGACGTCGTCGATCCGACACGGGTCAGCGAGGAGCTCGGCGGCGAGGCGGGCCACGAGCGGCTGTGCCTGGCGCTGGCCGAGCACGGTCTCGGGCAGGTGCTCGACATCGTGCCCAATCACATGGCGATCACCGGCCCGGACAATCGCTGGTGGTGGGACGTGCTCGAGAACGGTCCGGCGAGCCGCTATGCCGACACCTTCGACGTCGACTGGGCGCCGCGCGAGGAGCGGCTGCGCAACCTCGTCCTGCTGCCCATCCTCGACAACCACTATGGCCGGGTGCTGGAGGCCGGCGAGCTGCGCCTCGCCCGCGACGGCGGCCGCTTCGAGATGAGTTACCGCGAGCACCGCATGCCGGTCGCGCCGCGCTCGCTCGACGAGCCGCTGCGCGCCGCCGCCGAGCGCTGCGGCTCGGCCGAGCTGGCCTTCCTCGCCGGCGCCTTCGGCGATCTGCCCGAGGCGACGGCGACCGACCGCGAGAGCGTCGCGCGCCGCCACCGCGACAAGGAGGTGCTGGCCGGCCTGCTGGCGCGCCTGGCCGGCGAGCGGCACGAGGTCGCCGCGGCCGTCGACGGCGAGGTCGCCGCGATCAACGGCGATGCCGACCGCCTCGACCGGCTGCTGTCGCGCCAGAACTACCGGCTGGCCTGGTGGCGCCTGGCCGGCAGGGAGCTGGATTACCGGCGCTTCTTCGACGTCAGCACGCTGGTCGGGCTGCGCGTCGAGGACGAGCGGGTGTTCGCCGGCACGCACGTGCGGGTGCTCGACTGGGTGAGCCGCGGCCTACTCGACGGCCTGCGCATCGATCATCCGGACGGCCTCTACGATCCCGCCCAGTACTGCCGGCGGCTGCGCGCCGCGGCGCCCGACGCCTGGCTGATCGTCGAGAAGATCCTGCAGCGCGACGAGCGCCTGCCCGCCGACTGGCAGGTCGACGGCACGACCGGCTACGACTTCCTCCACTGCGCCGGCGGCCTGTTCGTCGATCCCGCCGCCGAGGGCGCGCTCTCCGGGCTGTACGCGGCGGTGACCGGCGGCAGCCTGGACTGGCCGGAGACCGCCCGCGCGCGCAAGCTGCAGGCGCTCGGCGAGCTGCTGGCCGCCGACGTCAACCGGCTGGGGGAGCTGTTCGTGGCGGTGTGCGAGCAGCATCGCCGCCACCGCGACCACTCCCGCCACGACCTGCGCGAGGCGCTGCGGGAGGTGGCGGCCGACCTGCCGGTCTACCGCACCTACGTGCGGGCCGCGACCGGCCAGGTGGGGGAGGCGGACCGCGCCCTGGTCGAGACGGCGATCGCCGCCGCCAAGCGCCACCGTCCCGACCTGCCCGCCGACCTCTTCGACTTCCTGGCCGCGGTGCTGCTGCTCAAGGTGCGCGGCGCCGCCGCCGCGGAGCTGGCGATGCGCTTCCAGCAGCTCACCGCGCCGGCGATGGCCAAGGGTGTCGAGGACACCGCCTTCTACGTCTTCAACCGGCTGGCGGCGCTCAACGAGGTGGGCGGCGACCCGGGGCGCTTCGGCGTCTCCCCGGAGGAGCTCCATCGCCGCTGCCAGGACACCGCCGCGCACTCGCCGCGCACCATGCTCACCCTCTCGACCCACGACACCAAGCGCAGCGGCGACGTGCGGGCGCGCCTCTACCTCCTCTCCGAGATCCCGGAACGCTGGGCCGACGCCGTGCGGCGCTGGTTCGCGCACAACGCGCGCCACCGCCACGGCGGCGTGCCGGACGCGAACACCGAATACCTGCTCTACCAGACGCTGGTCGGCGCCTGGCCGCTCGACCGCGAGCGCGCCGCCGCCTACATGGAGAAGGCGGCGCGCGAGGCCAGGACCCACACCTCCTGGCACCGTCCCGATCCGGCCTGGGAGACGGCGCTGCGCCGCTTCATCGCCGACCTCGACGCCGACGCCGACTTCCAGCGCGATCTCGCCGAGCTCGCCGCGCCGCTGGTCGGGCCGGGCCGCGTCAACTCTCTGGCCCAGACGCTGCTCGAGCTCGCCGCTCCGGGCGTTCCCGACCTCTACCAGGGATGCGAGCTGTGGAGCTCGTCGCTGGTCGACCCCGACAACCGCCGCCCGGTCGACTACGCGCTGCGGCGGCGGCTGCTGGCACGGCTGCCGGGCGCGTCGCCGGAGGAGGTGATGGCCGGCATGGAGGAGGGGCTGCCGAAGCTCTGGCTGGTGCGGCAGGCGCTGCACCTGCGCCGCCGCCGGCCGCACTGCTTCGGCCCCGGCGCCGGCTACCTGCCGCTGCCGGTCGCGGGCGCCCGCGCCGCCCACGCCGTGGCCTTCTGCCGCGCCGGCGAGGTGGCGGTGGCGGTGCCGCGGCTGGTGCTGGGCCTGGCGGGCGACTGGGGCGACACGACGATCGAGCTGCCGCCGGAGAGGGGGCAGTGGTGGCACGAGCTGACCGGAGAGACCTTCGCCGCCGGCCCCTGCCGGGCCGCCGATCTCATGGGGCGCTTCCCCGTGGCGCTGCTGTCGAGGCAGGCGGCCGGGGCCGGGGAGGGACGGCCGGAAGCCGGGTCGACAGGCGACAAGCTGGGCCGCGGCCATGCGTAGCGCCGGCTGCGCGCCCTATAATCGCAGGCATCGCAGAGTCTTGCTTGGAGAGCCCATGAACCGACGTACCCTACTACTCGCGCTCATCTTGCTGGTGCCGGCCGGCGCCCTGGCTCAGAATGGCCAAGGCGGCCAGAATGGCCCGGGCGGCCAAGGCGGCCAAGGCGGTCCGATGGCGAACAGCGGCCACCCCGGCCACCTGCCACTCTATACGCCGCGGGAGGACGCCGCCGCCGTCGGCGCCGCTCGGGCGGCAGCGGCCAAGGCGGCCGCCGAGGCGCCGCGCATCGCCGAGCGCTACGGCCTGGCGCCGCTGGCGGAGCTGGGCGACGCGGCGATCGCGGCGCCCGACCGCATCGAAAAGATGCGCACCTGGAACGAAGGCCGTCATCTGCCCTTGCACAACGGCTTCGAGCGGCCGCTGCCGGCGCCGCGCCAGGTTGCGCTGAGCGCCGGCCTGGTGGCGACCGGCTCGGTGGCCGAGCATGCCGGCGGCCTGGCCATCCAGAGCGCTTTCGACAAGCTGGCGTGGGGCGGGATGGTGCGCGTGGCCAACGCCTTCCGGCTGCGGCTGCACCTCTCCGGGGTGCAGCTGCCGGCCGGCGCACGCCTGTGGGTCAGCGGCGGCGGCCAGACCGTCGGACCGTTCGGCCGCGAGCTGATCGGTCCCGACGGCGGCCTGTGGACGCCCAGCATTGCCGGCGACGAGGCGGCGGTGGACGTCGAGCTGCCGGCCGCGGCGCTCGCCGGCGGGAGGCGATTCGGCTTCACGCTGGACAAGGTGCTCGAGCTCTTCGACCTTGGCACGGTGGACACGACGCCGGCCCAGAACGGCCCCTCCTGCAACCTCGACGCGAGCTGCTTCACCGCCAGCGACTTCCCCGCCATCGACAGCGCCCGGCACGCGGTCGCGATCATCTATTTCAACGACAGCGGCGAGGGCGGGCAGTGCACCGGCCAGCTGCTCAACAGCAGCACGCCCGGCGTCCCCTACATGCTCACCGCCAACCACTGCATCTCGACGGCGGCCGGAGCTGCCAGCCTCGAGGCGTTCTGGGACTACTACACGCCGTCGTGCAACGGTCCCGTCCCGAGCGAGGGCACGCTGCCGCGGAGCGTCGGCGCTACGCTGCTCGCCACCGGCGTCGCCGACCCGCAGAGCGACTTCACGCTGATGCGGTTGAACAACGTCCCGGCCGGACGCAGCTTCCTGGGGTGGAATGCCGACCCCGGCGCCACCGCCGACGGCACCCTGCTCTACCGCCTGTCACATCCCTTGGGCCTGTCGCAGGACTTCGTGATCACCAAGTCGGACTCGACCACGGAGGAGTGCAGCGGGGTGCCGCGGCCGATCTTCCTCTACTCGGACCAGGTGAAGGGCGGGACCTTCGGCGGCAGCTCGGGCTCGGCGGCGATGCTCTCGAACGGCGACGTGGTGGCGCAGCTCTACGGCGGCTGCGGCAGCAACGACGACTGCAGCCCGCTGCAGTTCACGGTCGACGGCGCCTTCGCGACGAGCTTCCAGACCCTGCAGCCATTCCTGCAGCCCAGCTCGGGGGGCGGCCCCTGCAAGCCCGACAAGTTCACTCTCTGCCTGATGGGCAAGCGCTTCCGGGTGCAGGTGGCCTGGACGAACCAGTTCGACGGCTCCTCCGGCAGCGGCCTGGTGATTCCCTCGACCGACAGCACCGGGTTCTTCTACTTCACCGACCCCTCGAACTACGAGCTGATCGTCAAGATCCTGAACTTCGCTCCCGTGATCAAGGTGTTCTACGGCGAGCTCACCGACCTGCACTTCACGATCACGGTCACCGACACCAGCAACGGCGCGGTCAAGACCTACCAGAACACCCCGGGCGACTGCGGCGCGATCGACGAGAACGCATTCACGGCAGCGGCCGCGGCGAAGGCAGCGCCAGCAGCCAAGGCGATCGAGAAGCGCGGCACCTGCGCGCCGTCCAGCAGCACTCTCTGCCTGCTCGACCGGCGCTTCGCCGTGCAGGTGAGCTGGATGAACCAGTTCGACGGCGCGAGCGGCACGGGAAGCCAGCGCAGCTTGAGCGACCAGTCCGGCCTCTTCAGCTTCACCGATCCGACGGACGTCGAGCTGGTGATGAAGATGGTCGACTTCGGCGATCGCACCGCCTTCTTCTACGGCGCTCTCTCCGATCTCGAGTACGACATCACGGTGCACGACACCATCGGCGGCAGCACGAAGACCTACCACAACCCGGCGGGGACCTTCTGCGGCGGGCTCGACAATACGGCCTTCCCGCCCTGAGGTCCTGGATAGAAGGGACGTGCGCGCGAGGCGCGCCGCCCGGCTGGTCAGGCCGCCTGTAGCACGAAGCTGACGCGCACGGCGTCGAAGGGAAAGACGATCCGGCCTTCCCTCGTCTTCCGCAGGATGCCGGCGTCGAGAAGCGCGTGGACGTCGCGGTGCACTGCCTTGACGTCCCGCTCCACCCGGCGGGCCACCCCGCGAAGGGTGATGGGGCCGGCGCCCGTCATCGCCGAGAGCAGCTCCCACCGCTTCTGCGTCAGCACTTTGAACAAGAGGGCCGGTGTTTCGAAGCTGATGAAAGCCCCCTGGCGCTTGCTTTCGAACGCGCGCAGGACGCGGTGGTCTGTTTCCTCGCGGGAGGACACTTCCAAGGTCACGGTGGTCATGTCACGGTCTCCAGAGGCTGACGTCATCCCAGAAGTCGGCGAGCAGACGAGCCGGGCTGTGAAGTCATAGGGGCTCTCCACTCCATCGACGTGCTTGTGATCTCCCTTGGCTCTCGGGTTTCGGCGAGCGTAGACCGTTGGATCATCAAGGCGTATGTAGCTGAGCAGAATTCGGAGAGGCCTGCGGAGAAGCTCTGCTCTCACTGCGGGACGACGGCGCCGGTAGTCGGTGGTGACTCTGCGGGATAGCTGCCTATCGGCGCCGGTCAGCAGGCAGGAATGTAATCACACTCCACTCAAATTGACATCTCAGACTGCCAGCGGCAGCCGGAGCGTCGAGCCGCCGCCCTCCTCGAACCAGCCGATCCCTTCCAGCACGAGATCGAGCTCCACGACGTAGTCTCCCGGCTCGGCGGGGACCGCGATGGCGAGCGTCAGCTCGGCCCGCTCGCCGGGCTCCAGGTCGTGCGGCAGAGCGGCGAAGGCGAAGTCCCAGGCCACCTCGGTCTCCTCGGCGCGCAGGAGGTGCGATCCCAGGCGCACCGCCCCGCGGCCCGTGCCGGCCTCGCCGCGGGCGCGCCACACGGCGGCGCCGGTGTTCTCGACCGCGACCCGAATGCGGCGGTTCGCGGCGGCGCCGTCCGGACCTGCGAGCAGTGAGATCGCGGCTGCGAAATGGCCAAGCGGGAGCCGCTCGTCTTCTCGCCCGTCCCGCCGGCACACCAGCACGGCACGGGCGCCGAACTGCGCGGCCACCTCGACCTGCGAGAAGCCCGCCGCCCGCAGCAGGGCTCTCGCGGCCCCGGCCGAGGGGACGAACCAGTTGGCGATCGCCTCTTCGATCCGCTGCTCGTTGTGGACGAAGGCCAGGGGATGCAAGGGCCGGCCGGCGAGGGTTGCCCTGGCGGTATCCGGCCCTGGCTCCGGCGGCGGATCGATCGGGTGCGGCTCGGGCAGGACCTCGGTCTCCACGATCAGGAGGCCGCGCGTGACGGAGAACAGCTTCTCGAGCGCCAGGACCAGGTGCTTGCAGTGATAGATGAGGCCGAGGGCGAGGACCACGTCGAAACGGCCGAGCCGGGCCGGGCTGAGGCTGTAGACTGACTGCCTGCGGAGCTCGAGGTCGAGGCCGAGCGCCCGCCGCACCAGCAGCGCCTGGCGGATCTCGTGCTGCCGCGCGTCGATGCCCAGCACCCGCGCCGCTCCGAGCCGCTTCGCCTGGACGCTGTAGAAACCGGCGTTGCAGCCGACGTCGAGGACCGACATGCCGGCGAGGCCTGGCGGCAGGTGACGCCGGACGACCTCCCAGGTGCCGGCCGGATGGTCGGCCGGCTCGGTGCCGGCGCTCTCGCGCTTCGTCCGCACCCCGTGCGGCAGCTCGATGGCATGGAACCAGGGCCGCAAGCGCTCGACTTCCGCGGCGAGCTCCTGCCGCGTCATGCCGATCCTCGGCTCGCCGTGCTCGGACATCTCCATCCCCATGGGATCTTAGCCCAGGGCTTCCCAGGAGCTTCGGCGGCCGCGGTCCCGCACCGGGCCGCGACCCCTCGCGAGCACCCATGCCGGGGCGCGCAGGCGGTATCATGCGCCACGGGCTAACGGCATGCACGAATATCGGACGCGGCGCAGGATCGAGTTCTCCGACACCGACGCGGGCGGCCTCGTCCACTTCGCGCGGTTCTTCGTGTTCATGGAGATCGCAGAGCACGAGCTGCTGCGGGCACTCGGCGTCGACGCCGGCGCCGTGCGGCAGGCCGACGGGCGGCTGGTCGGCTGGCCGCGCGTCGCCTCCTCGTGCGAGTTCCTGTCGCCGGCCCGCTTCGGCGACGAGCTCGACATCCACGTGCAGGTGGTGCGGGTGGGGCGCAGCTCGCTGACCTTCGGCTTCGCCCTGTCGCACGACGGCACCCCGGTGGCGCTCGGCCGCACCACCACCGTGTGCGCGGTGCTCGACGCTCCCCAGGGCGTCCAGCCGATCCCGATCCCCGCGGCGCTGCGCGCCCGCCTCGAGGAGACGCCGGAGGGGGCCGCCGCAAGCGCCGCTGCCGCCCATCCCGAGAGTGCCGCGGACTGATCGAGGACTGATCGAGGACTGATCCAGGACGGATCCAGGACGGATCCAGGACGGATCCAGGCTTCTCGACGAGGGCTGAGCCGGGGCGCCGCGCGGCCGCCGGCCCGGGCTCAGTACTCAGGGTGGCCAGGGGCGGGTCTTGAAGGACGGCGCGGCGAGCAGGCGGAAGCAGGGCATCAGGCCGACGGTCTCGTCCCAGTACGGGGTGCGCTGGAACCACCAGAGATAGCGCGCCTGGGGATCGCCGGCGAGCTTCGGGTCGGCGAGCGCCCGCTGCCACTCGGCGGCGAGCCGCGGGTCCTGCAGCAGCCGCGCCGCCTGGTCCTCGAGCACCCAGGGAGAGATGTACTCCTTCCGCTCCCAGATCGTCGACAGCAGGCCCCAGGAGAGCAACGAGTCGCCGGCCTCCGGCTCGAGCAGCTGCACGGCGACCGCGAAGTCGGGCTGGTCGGCAGGCACCCAGAGGGTGCCGGCAGGGAGGCGGCGGCGCTCGGTCCGGCGGGTCACGTCGGCGCTGGCGTGGATCAGTCCCTGGTAGGAGGCGTCGGCGAGATGGGGCGGGCCGAGGCGCATCGTCTCGACGTCGATCTCGGCCGCCTCGGCGAGCTGCTCGACGCGCAGCCCCTGGATGCGCAGGCGTTGCTCGATCTGCGGCCAGCCGGGGATCACCAGGTAGCCGCGCGGGCGGGGCAGGGTGAGGGCCGCCCGCGAGCCGTGGTACCAGGGAACCTCGAGCGGCCGCACCTCGCCGCGCCGGTAGCGCAGCAGCGGGCGGCCGGTCACCTGCGAGGTCGCGATCTCGGTGGCATAGAGCGGCAGCCGGATGCGGTCGGCGGCCGGGCTCTCCTCGAAGTTGACCATCATGTCGGAGGGCGCGGCGTGCGGCGCGCCGGCCGCCACCGTCGCCGCCTCCGCGGCGGCCACGGCGCCGGTCAGCCCGGCAGGGTCGCGCCCGACCTCGGCGAGCAGCGCCAGCAGGAAGTCCCGGGTGGCCAGGACGCGCTGGGCGTAAGGCTTGTAGGACAGGGTCTCGACCAGCACCGCCGGGCGGTTGCGCAGCGGGAAGTAGCCGCTCGAGAACCGCGGCTGGCCGACCCAGGAGCTGAAGCCCTTGGCCGGATCGGCCGGGTCCTTCAGGTCGACGTAGGGGCCGGTGGCGTGGCCGGCGCGCTCGGTGGCGGCCAGCGCGGCGGGCAGGCGCACCCGCATCCAGGCGTCGACCGGCGCCGGCAGCTGCGGCGCCTCGGCCCACGACCAGGTGAGCACCCAGTCGTGATCGACGCCGTCGGTGACATGGTTGTCGACGAACAGGTGCGGCCGCCAGGCTGCAATCAGCCCGACCAGGGCCTGGGCCTCGGGCGAGGCGGCCTTGACGTAATCGCGGTTGAGGTCGAGGCCGGCGGCATTCGTGCGGAAGCCCATGCCGCGATGCGGACCGTCCTGGTTCGGACGGTTGTACGGCGAGATCCGCTCGTGGCCGTCGACGTTGTAGATCGGCACGATGAGCAGGGTGGCGTCGTCGAGCAGGCCGCGCCGGCGGCCGAGCGCCAGGTCGCGCAGGATCATCAGGCAGGCGTCCTTGCCGTCGATCTCGCCGGGATGGATGCCGTTCTGGATCAGCACGATCGGCTTGGCGAGGCGGCGGGCGGCCGCGGCGGTGAACGCCCGCTCGCGCGACACGATGACCAGCGGCAGCGGCCGGCCGGCGGCGGAGCGGCCGAAGCTCTCGAGGCGCATCTCCGGCAGGCGGCCGGCGAGCCGCCGCAGGAACGCCATGGTCGCCTCGTAGTCCGGCGTCGCCTCGAATCCGGCCGCCTCCGCCGGCGTCAGCCACTCGCGGGGGACGTCGTTCGCGGAAGCGGGGGCTGGGGGAGGGGCGGGGGTCGCGGCTTCATCCGCCCTCGCCGCGGCAATCTGCGCCGCACCCGCGGCTGCCATCGCGACGGCGATCCATGCCAGCACGACCCACGTGAGCCGCTCACCCGAGCGCTCCATCTTGCGTCCCTCCTTGGGGGGCGAATCTACCACTCCATGCCGGACCCTACCGCCCGAGATCGGCCTGTCCTTCGGGGGCGGCGCGGCTGCGCCAGGCGCCGGTCGCGGTGCTCCCAGCTCGGCGACCGCAGCCCGGAGGTCAAGTCGGCCGCCCTCCACCGCCTGGTCCACGGTCCCAGCGCTGATCAGCCTCCAATGGCTACGCCTCCGCCGAAGTCGCCTTCTCGCCGGTGAGATCCATTCCGACCGGACTAGGGATGAGATCCATTCCGACCGAAATGAGGACTGGCTTAAACACATGAGGTTGCAATGACGGCGAGAAGAAATCCATCGGCCCTCCTACCCGTCGGGCCGGGTAGTGGATTAGGCTGGTTAGACGGTGTTGAGGAGAATCCTAATCTTGTCTCGAGGTCCGAGGTGTTGACTGACCCGGGAGGCCCTGAACCCCCAACCTTGTCGGCCCTCGATCCGCTGATCGTGGGGTGGTCAAGCGGCACCGACCTCTGGCGCGTTCATAGGCTCGCGCACAGGCCTGCGCAGTTCAATCTGGGTCTGGGTCCGGAACGTGGCCGCTTCCACCCGTTCCCAGGGCCTGGTGGCGTGCCGGTTCCAACCCTCTACGCAGCGGCGACCTGGGAAGGTGCGGTCTGCGAGACCGTGTTCCGGGACGTGCCATTGCGAGGCCCAGACCGCAGAAAGGCGCGTGCCGAGCTTGAGATCCGAGCCATTTCTCTGGTCCGGCTCACGCGCGAGGTGTCTCTCGTCGACCTACGGACCCTCGGGCTGGGCCGCCTTCAGCTGCGCCGACGAGACCTCATCGACACCGAAGCCGACCAATACCTCCGAACCGCGCGCTGGGCCAAGGCTTTTCACCAGGCAATACCTCATGCGGCAGGGTTGGTGTGGATCGCCCGCCTTGCCGACCCTCCTGCGATGGTCTTCTTCGGCGATCGTGCGACCGAAACGGACTTCACCGTCATCGACGGACCTATCCCTCTCGGTGACGGCAAGGGGCTGGCCATGGTGATGGAGCTCGCCGACAAGGCGAAGATCCTGATCACCACCTAGGCGGCGGGCACTAGCCGAGAATCAGTCGAAGGCCTCCGCTTCCTGGCGCGCCGCCTCCACCGCGGTGCTGGGATCGGATGCGAGGACGTCGACGGGCCGCTTGGCTCCGAGCCATCCGTTGCGCCCGGTAAACCAGAGCGCTGTCTGCCACCCGGAAAGCCTGGGCTGGAGGACCGCAAGGATCTCGGCGATGACCGGTCGGGGTTGGCCGTCGTCGTCGGAGAATTGAAAGGCAGGGAAGAGGGTTTGCCCGCCGGTCTCGACCGCGAAGATCCGGCCTTCGGCCTTCCAGCGATTCGCCAGGGCCGCTCGATTCGCGGCGCTGGAGCCGGCGAGCTCGGCCACCTCCCCGCTCGTCAGCGTTCCAAACTCCGCAAGGAAGGCTGTTCGAGCCTCGGCATTGCGGCGGAGGTGCGCGACTTCCGCCGCCGATGGAGCCGCGGGCGCCGCGCTTGACATAGACGCCACTCGGGTCGATGTCTTGCGCCTCGGCAAATCCATGATCTTGACCCGGTGGCCGGAAAGCCGGGGGTAGTATGCCCTGGTGATCTTGCCCTTGATGACCTTGACACTGCCAAGCGCCTCGATGTCTCGGCCGCGCTTCACCAGATGGCTGAACACCTTGATGCCCTTGTCCTCCATAGTCACGGACAGAGCGCCGAGACCTGCCAGCCAGATCTGATGGGCTGTCAGCACCTGAGATTCCTTTGACGACTTCGTGGCCGGTCTGCTGACCGCCTTCTTAGGCATGATGTGCAGCCTCAACAGTAGTGGGGTTGATCATGTTCATCACTTTCATCATGCTCATCATACACCTGGCCAGGCACCTTGGCCACGAACATGGCGCGACCTGCTCTTGGCCCTGCCGCTGGTGCCGAGAGCCGGCGGCCTGGTGGCCGGCCGAGCGGGACACTAGCCCTGCGCCTTCAGGTGCGCGGCATGGATCGCGGTGTCGTTGAGGATGTAGATGACGTTGCGGTGCTGCCCGCCGAAGGTGAAGTTGGCCACGTTGTCGACCAGGATCGCGCCGATCAGGTCGCCGGCAGGGTTGTAGACCTTCAGTCCGTCCGCGGACGACGAATACACCCGGCCGGCGGCGTCCACCTTCAGGCCGTCCGGGATGCCGGGGGTGACGACGGCGAGCAGGCGGGCATGGGCCAGGTGTGCGTGGCCGATCACGTCGAAGGCCAGGATGTGGTGCGGCAGATCGACGTGATAGGGGCCCGGGCCCTGGATCGCGGCGCTGTCGTTGACGTACAGGATGCTCTCGTCCGGCGAGAAGGCCAGCCCGTTCGGCTTGTTGAAGGAGTCGGCCACCACCGCGAGGCTGCCGGTCGCCGGATCGAATCGATACACGAAGTCGCCGACGCTCGGTGCGGGCTTGAACGATTGCAGGAAGCCGTAGCTGGGGTCGGTGAACCAGATGCTGCCGTCGCTCTTGACCACGACGTCGTTCGGCGAGTTGAACGGCAGGCCGAACCACTGCTCGACCAGGCTCTCCCGGGCACCCGTCCGCGGATCGAGCCGGCTGATGGCGGCCGGGCTGGACATGGTGCCCTGCTCGCAGACGACCAGGCGGCCCTCGCGGTCGAGGGTCATGCCGTTGGCCATGTTGGAGGGCTGGCGCACGACCGTCACCTGCGCGGTGGCGAGGTCCAGCCTGCTGATCGCCACCGTCTTGTAGCCGGGGGCTGGCACGTTGACGTTCTGCGGCACCGTGGTGAAGAAGAGAGCATCCTGCTCCTTCACGTAGACCGGACCCTCGTGGGCGTCGGTGGCCACCACCAGCTCGAGGCGCGGTCCGGGCCCCAGCACCTCCAAGAACTCGTCCGAGTAGACGACGAATGGACAGCTCGCGTCGCCAGGCCGCAAGGGCCTGCCCCGGGGGAAGCTCTTGGCGTTCATGGAACTCCGATGATAATGCATTGCCCCCGAGACCGTCCAAGCGTGGGGCTGGAATGCGGGCGAGTGAACGCGCGCGCCCTCGACCCGCTCCTGTGCCCTAGGGGAGCGCCCTGCGCGCGGCGGCCTGAATCGCGGTAACATCACGACAGCTAGGGGAGCCGCGAGGCTGAGAGCCCGGCGCCGCGGCGCGGGCAACCCTCAAGACCTGACCTGGGTAATGCCAGCGTAGGGAAGCGATGCCCTCGACGCACACTCCGCAGTCCCCGCCGTCATCCGCCGCAGCGCCGTTGCCGCCGCCCCAGCCTCGTGGAGGCGCGAGCTCGGAGCAGTGTGAGCACCGCGAGCCCCGCGAGCCCCGCGAGCACGGCCAGCACGGCGAGCACGGTCAGCACGGCGAGCACGGCCAGCACGGCAAGAGAGGAGACCTTCGATGATCGATCCGGTCCAGCCCGCCGCCGAGACGGAGGCGGGCGCCACCGCGGGCGGCCAGCCCTTCCCCGCCTCGCGCAAGGTCCATGTCTCCGGAACGCGGCCGGACGTGCGGGTGCCGATGCGCGAGATCGAGCTCACTTCGACCCGGCTCCACGGCGGGCCCGCCGCATCTCCGGCAGCCGCCCCTGCCGCGGGGGCTGCCGGCGCTGCCGGTGCCGCTGCCGCGGAGGCCGCCGGCGCCGGGGCCGGCGCGATCCCGAACGCTCCGCTGCTGGTCTACGACACCTCGGGGCCGTACACCGACCCGGCGGCGGCGATCGACGTGCGCCGCGGGCTCGCGCCGCTGCGGCGGCCCTGGATCCTCGAGCGCGGCGACGTCGTCGAGCTGCCCACCGTGTCCTCCGAGTACGGGCGCCGCCGTGCCGCCGATCCACGTCTCGACGGGCTGCGGTTCGCCAACCCGCGGCGGCCGCTGCGTGCCCGGCCCGGCGCCAACGTGACGCAGATGCACTACGCGCGCCGCGGCATCGTCACGCCCGAGATGGAGTTCATCGCCGTCCGCGAGAACCAGGCGCGCGCCGAGAGCGCCCCGGCCCCGCGCCCGCTGCCGCAGGGCGGCGGCGTGGCCCGGCACCCGGGCCAGGCGTGGGGGGCCGCCATCCCGGAGCGCATCACTCCCGAGTTCGTGCGGGACGAGGTGGCGCGCGGGCGGGCCATCATCCCGGCCAATGTCAATCACCCCGAGAGCGAGCCGATGATCATCGGCCGCAACTTCCTGGTCAAGATCAACGCCAACATCGGCAACTCCGCCGTCGCCTCGTCGATCGACGAGGAGGTGGAGAAGATGACCTGGGCGATCCGCTGGGGCGCCGACACGGTGATGGACCTCTCGACCGGCAAGAACATCCACGAGACCCGCGAGTGGATCCTGCGCAACTCGCCGGTGCCCATCGGCACCGTGCCGATCTACCAGGCGCTCGAGAAGGTGGGCGGCAAGGCCGAGGAGCTGACCTGGGAGATCTATCGCGACACCCTGATCGAGCAGGCGGAGCAGGGGGTGGATTACTTCACCATCCACGCCGGCGTCCTGCTGCGCTACGTGCCGCTCACCGCCGGGCGCCTGACCGGCATCGTGTCGCGCGGCGGCTCGATCCACGCCAAGTGGTGTCTGGCGCACCACCGGGAGAACTTCGCCTACACCCACTTCGCCGAGATCTGCGAGATCATGCGGGCCTACGACGTCAGCTTCAGCCTGGGCGACGGCCTGCGGCCGGGCTCGATCGCCGACGCCAACGACGCGGCGCAGTTCGCCGAGCTCGACACCCTGGGCGAGCTGACGCGCATCGCCTGGCGGCACGACGTCCAGACGATGATCGAAGGGCCTGGCCACGTCCCGATGCAGCTCATCCACGTCAACATGGAGAAGCAGCTCGAGACCTGCGGCGAGGCGCCGTTCTACACTCTCGGCCCGCTCACCACCGACGTCGCCCCGGGCTACGACCACATCACCTCGGCGATCGGCGCCGCGATGATCGGCTGGTACGGCTGCGCGATGCTCTGCTACGTCACCCCGAAGGAGCATCTCGGCCTGCCCGACCGCGACGACGTCAAGGCCGGGGTCATCGCCTACAAGATCGCCGCCCATGCCGCCGACCTCGGCAAGGGCCATCCCGGCGCCCAGGCGCGCGACAACGCCCTCTCCAAGGCCCGCTTCGAGTTCCGCTGGGAGGACCAGTTCAACCTCTCGCTCGACCCCGACACCGCGCGCGCCTTCCACGACGAGACGCTGCCCGCGGAGGCCGCCAAGCTCGCCCACTTCTGCTCGATGTGCGGGCCGCACTTCTGCTCGATGAAGATCACCGAGGACGTCCGCCGCTACGCCGCCGAGCAGCAGCTCGCCGAGGAGGAGGCGATCGCCGCCGGCCTCGCCGAGAAGTCCGAGCAGTTCCGCGGCGGCGGGCTCGAGATCTATCGTTGAGCCGCGCCGCCGCGCCGCCGCGCCGCCGCGCCGCCGCGCTGCCGCGCTGCCGCGCTGCCGCTGACACCCCGCGGCGCCTGGTGGGGGGGCTCTTACTTCTTCGGGATGAAGCGGAGGGCCGCGGAGTTCATGCAGTAGCGCAGGTGCGTCGGCGGCGGTCCGTCCTCGAAGACGTGGCCGAGATGCGAGTCGCAGCGGGCGCAGAGCACCTCGGTGCGGACCATGAACAGGGAGCGGTCGCTCTCGCTGCGGATGCTCTTCGGGGAGAGCGGCTCCCAGAAGCTGGGCCAGCCGGTGCCCGAGTCGAACTTGGCGTCGGAGCTGAACAGCGGGTTGCCGCAGGCGACGCAGACGTACCAGCCGGCGGCCTTGTTGTGGTCGTAGGCGCCGGAGAAGGCGCGCTCGGTGCCCTTCTCGCGGGTGATGTAGAACGCCTCGGGGGTCAGGAGCTTGCGCCACTCGGCGTCGCTCTTGACGACGTGCGCGACGCCCGGTTCGAGCAGGGTGTTGCCGGGGATGTCGATGACGGTCACGGCTTCTCCTTTCGCCGCCGCCGGCTGCACGGCGGGGCGGTATGCCGCGGGCGCGACACCGGCGGCGGGGCCGCCCGCATCGGCGTCCGGGGGCGCCGGGGGTTGCTGCAGGGCGAGCCAGGGCTGCACGTCGGATGTCGCCGCGGCGCTCCGGGGAGCACGGGCCGTCGCCCGCAGTGCCGCGATGCACACCCCGATCACCGCCGCCAGGCCCACCAGGATGAACAGGTAGTTCCTCATAGGACGATCCTCTCTCCTTCGCTGTCCGCCGCCGCCCGGCAGCGCGCGCGGGCCGGGCGCGGCCTCCTCGGCCACGCTCCCGGCCCCGGCGCACCGCGGGTGCGGCGGCTCCAGAGCAGTGTACGCTGCTGAGCGCCGCCTTGGACTTCGGTGCGCGGCGGATTGCCCTGCTTTCCGGGCGTCCAGTCCCCACCGGCGGCCGGCCGAATCGGCGGCAGCGCTGCGTCTCCGCCGGCGGGCTCAGGCGCCGGCTGCCCCCTCCGGGGCGGCGGCGCGGCCGGCCAGGCGCTCGAACGGGGCGCGGAGCTGCTCGGGCGTGCGGCAGGGCTTCCCGCTCGCGACGGCGATCCAGATGTGCTCGGTGCGGCCGGTGGCGAGGAGCGCGTCGCCCCGGCGCACCTCGTAGGCGAAGCTGACGCCGCGGCTGGCCAGGCGGTCGCCCCAGCAGGTCACCTGCACGGTCTCGCCGTAACGGGCGGGTTGGCGGTAGCGCAGCTCGACGGCGGTGACCATCAGGAGGTAGCCGAGGCTCTCGATCTCGGCATAGGTGAAGCCCGACATGGCGCACAGGTGGGTGCGGGCGAGCTCGAACCAGATCACGTAGTTGGCGTGATGGACGACCGCCATCTGGTCGGTCTCGGCATAGCGGACCTCGATCTCGGTCGTGCAACGGACTGGCTCGGTCATGTGCTCCGGGACCCCCCGCCCCCCATGGAGTGGCGCAGCACCGTCCAGAGGATCTTATAGCCCGCCCGCAGGGTGCCGGCGACGGTGCCGGTGATCTTCGAGACGCCGACGCGGCGCCGGTACGAGACCGGCACCTCGGTCACCCGCAGGCCGCGGCGCAGGGCCTTGACCTGCATCTCGGCGGTCCAGCCGAAGTCGGGGTCGGCCATGCCGAGGCGCTCGAGCGCCTGCCAGCGCACCGCGCGGAAGGGTCCGAGATCGGTGTAGCGGTGCCCATAGAGGAGGCGGATCAGGGCGCAGGCCACCAGGTTGCCGGCGCGCGCCTGCGGCAGGAGCGCTCCGGGCTCGCGCCGCCCCAGGATGCGCGAGCCGATCACCAGGTCGGCGTCGCCGGCCAGGATGGGGGCGGCCAGCCGCGGCAGCTCCTCCGGATGATCGGAGTAGTCGGCGTCCACGAACACCACGACCTCGGGAGGCTGGTGGCGGCGCAGGTAGTCGAGCGCGGCCAGGCAGGCGCTGCCGTAGCCGCGCCGGGGCGCCGCGACCACCACCGCGCCGCCGGCGGCCGCGACCCGCGCGGTGCCGTCCGCCGAGCCGTTGTCCGCCACCACGACGCGCCGCACCGGCGGCCGCGGCAGGGCGGCGAGCACGAGCGGCAGCGACCGCTCCTCGTCGAGCGCCGGGATCACCACGTCGATGGCACCGGCGTCGGAGGCGGCGGCGATGGGTTCGGGAACGGGCATCCGGGTAGGGCAATCTAGCCAGGACGCTACCCTGCCTCATTCCCGGCCGGCGGATTTTATGCCATGCTTTGCGCCGCCTTTTCTGCTGGGCGCGAGGTGCATCATGATTCCCTATCGCTTGCTGGCCATGTCGTCGACGCTCCTGGTCGCCGCGGCGCTTGCCGGGCCTGCCGGCGCTCCGCCTGCCGCCTCTGCCGGCGCGGCCGGCCCCGCCACGCCCGCGGACTCCTCCGGGCCGACCCACCGCGTGCGGCTGCCGGGTCCCGACAGCAAGGCTTTCCCGTACACCATCGAGATCCCCGCCGACTGGCAGGTGGTGTTCTCGAAGAGCGTGCCGGGCGTGTTCGTGGGGCCGGCCAGCGCGCTCGAACCGGAGAAGGACGAGCGCATGATCTACGTGCGCGTCAGCCCGGTCTCGCTGCTCGATCCCGACGCGGTGGTGGCCAACATCAAGAAGAGCGACGCGGCCGACGACAGCTGGTCGGCGCCGCTGGTCGAGGTGCGCGAGATCGGCGGCGTGCGCGGGGTGCTGGTGCGGATGGACAGCGGCAGCGGCGCCGCGGCGCGCAGCACGCTGGTGCTCAAGATGCCCCTGGGCCAGACCAGCGTCGACTTCATGGCGTCGGCCCCGCGCGCCGAGTTCGAGCGCCTGCTCCCCGGCTATCAGCGCGTCATCCTCTCGGTGCTGCCGGCACGGTAGCGGTCCGATGCCCGTGCTCGCATACGAAGGGCGGTGGCCCGCCCTCGGGCCGCGCGTCTTCCTGGCTCCCGATGCGCAGCTGGTGGGGGACGTCGAGGTCGGCGAGGACGCCTCGTTCTGGTTCCACACCGCGGCGCGCGGCGACGTCAACTGGATCCGCGTCGGGCCGCGCACCAACGTGCAGGACGGCGCGGTGCTGCACGTCGCCCACCGCACCCACCCGCTGGTCGTCGGCGCCGGCGTGGTGATCGGCCACCAGGCGGTGCTGCACGGCTGCACCGTCGAGGACGGCGCCCTGATCGGCATCGGCGCGCGGGTGCTCGACGGCGCGGTGGTGGAGGCGGGGGCGCAGGTGGGCGCGGGAGCCGTGGTGACGCCCGGCCACCGGGTGACGGCCGGGCACCTGGCGCTGGGCATCCCGGCGCGGGTGGTGCGCCCGCTCACCGCCGAGGAATCGCGGCGCATCGTCGAGACCAGCGCGCGCTACGTGGCGCTCAAGGAGCAGTACCGGCGCACCCTGGGTGTGGTCAACGAGGCCAACGAGGCCAGCGAGGCCGGAGAGGCCGGGGAGGCCGGGGAGCCGCCGGAGCGGCCAGGCCCGCGATGAACGCGATGAACGCGATGAACCCATGAACGCGATGCCGGCGATGAACGCGATGAAGCGGCGAGGCGCGGGTACCGTCGGCACCGGCGACCTCGGGCAGCGGGTGCTGCTGCAGGCCTGGGTGCAGCGCCGGCGCGACCATGGCGGCCTGGTGTTCTTCGATCTCCGCGACCGCAGCGGCGTGGTCCAGGTGGTGGTGCGCCCCGAGTCGCAGCCGCAGGCGGGGACGGCGCTCGCCGCGGCGCGCGCGGAGTGGGTGGTCGAGGTGGTGGGCGAGGTCGTGGAGCGGGCGCCCGAGAACGTCAACCCGGAGCTCCCGACCGGCACCGTCGAGGTGATCGCCGAGCGGGCCGCCGTGCTGGCGCGCTCGGAGCCGCTGCCGTTCGCCCTCGACGGCAAGACCGAGACCTCCGAGGAGAACCGGTTGCGGTTCCGCTACCTCGACCTGCGGCGCCCCGAGCTGCTGGCCAACCTGCAGCTGCGCGACCGGGTGACGCTGGCGGTGCGCAACTACTTCCACCAGCACGGCTTCGTCGACGTCGAGACGCCGATCCTGACCCGCTCGACGCCGGAGGGGGCGCGCGACTACCTGGTGCCGTCGCGGGTCCACCACGGGAGCTTCTTCGCCCTGCCGCAGTCGCCGCAGCTGTTCAAGCAGATCTTGATGGTCGCCGGCATCGAGCGCTACGTGCAGATCGCCCGCTGCTTCCGCGACGAGGACCTGCGCGCCGACCGCCAGCCGGAGTTCACCCAGGTGGACGTCGAGATGTCGTTCCCGACCGAGGACGACGTGATCGCGCTGATCGAAGGGCTGTTCGGGCGCATCTTCCCGCTCGGCGGCATCGAGCCGCCGGCCTCGTTCCCGCGCCTCACCTGGGCCGAGGCGATGGCGCGCTACGGCAGCGACCGCCCCGACCTGCGCTACGGGCTCGAGATCCTCGACCTCTCGGGCCTGCTCGGCGACAGCGGCTTCCGCGGCTTCCGCGAGGCGGTGGCGGCCGGCGGGGTGGTGCGCGGCTTCGCCGTGCCGGGCAGGGCCGGCGCCGCGGAGGCGAGCCGCCGGGAGGTCGAGGAGTGGGCGGAGACCGCCCGCCGCCACGGCGCCGCCGGCGTGCTGACCCTGCGGCGCAAAGGCGGCGAGACGACGTTCCAGGTCAAGAGCGCGCTGTCGCCGGGCGAGACGGCGGCGCTGGCCGAGGCGCTGGGGCTCGAGGAGGGCGGGCTGGCGCTGCTCGCCGCGGGCCCCCAGGCGACGACCGCGGCGGCGCTCGGGGCGCTGCGCCAGGAGGTGGCGCGCCGCTACGGCCTGATCCCGGCCGGCGCGCATGCCTTCCTCTGGGTCACCGAGTTCCCGCTCGTCGAGTGGAACGCCGAGGCCGGGCGGTGGAACGCCATGCACCATCCGTTCACCAGCCCCGATCCGCGCGACCTCGACCGCCTGGACGCCGAGCCCGAGTCGGTGCGCGCCCGCGCCTACGACGTGGTGCACAACGGCATGGAGCTCGGCGGCGGCTCGATCCGCGTCCACGACCGCGAGCTGCAGTCCCGGCTGTTCCAGCTGCTCGGCATCGGCCCGGCCGAGGCGGCAGCGAGGTTCGGCTTCTTCCTCGAGGCGCTGCGCTACGGCGCGCCGCCTCACGGCGGCATCGCGCTCGGTCTCGACCGCATCGTGATGGTGCTGGCGGGCGCGCCGTCGATCCGCGAGGTGATCGCCTTCCCGAAGACCGCCTCGGCCACCGACCTGATGACCAGCGCGCCGTCGCCGGTCGACGAGCGGCAGCTGCGCGAGCTGGGGATCGCCATCGCGCCTGGAGACCCTGGCTCCAGCTCCGGTGACTGAGCCGGTCGACGTCGCACGGCTGCGCCTGCGCCACCCCGGCGGCGAGACGGCGGTCTGGGTGGGGAGCGGGGCGCTCGCCGCGGCGCGTTCCGAGCTGGCGCGCTGGGTCGCCGGCCGGACCCTCTTCGTCATCAGCACGCCGCAGGTCCTGGCGCTGCACGGCGAGCGGCTGGCGCCGCTGCGCGACGCGGCGGCGCACCTGCACCTGCTGCCGGCTCCCGAGGGCGAGGCGGCCAAGTCGCTGGCCGTCGCCGAGCGGCTGTGGAACGAGATGCTGCTCGCCGGCGGCAAGCGCGACAGCCGGCTGGTGGCCTTCGGCGGCGGCAGCGTCGGCGATCTCGGCGGCTTCGCCGCCGGCTGCTTCCTGCGCGGCATCGGCTTCGCGCAGCTGCCGACCACGCTGCTGGCGCAGGTCGATGCGGCGATCGGCGGCAAGACCGCGGTCGATCTGCCCGGCGGCAAGAACACGGTCGGGCTGTTCCTGCATCCGGAATGGGTGGTCGGCGAGACGGCGCTGCTGGCCACGCTGCCGCGCGCCGAGCTGCGCTCGGGGCTGGTCGAGGTGATCAAGATGGCGGCGCTGCTCGACCCGCCGCTGCTCGAGGCGGTCGAGGCCGGCCTCGAGCCGCTGCTGGCCGGCGACGCCGCCGCCCTGGCGCCGGTGACGGCCGCCGCCGCCGCGGCCAAGATCGCCGTCGTCGAGCGCGATCCCGACGAGCGCGGCGACCGGCGGCTGTTGAACTTCGGCCACACGCTGGCCCATGCCATCGAGTCCGCCTGCGGCTACGAGGGGCTGCGCCACGGCGAGGCGGTGGCCTACGGCATGCTGTTCGCGCTGCGCCTGGCCCGGCGGCGCGGCCTGGCCGCCGCGGCGGCGCGCCGGCTGGCGGCGCTGCTCGGCCGGCTCGAGCTGCCGCCGCTGCCGGACCTCGCGCCGCAGGACCTGGCGGTGCGCATGGCGCGCGACAAGAAGGCGCGCGAGCGCGGCCTGGTCTGGGTGCTGCCGGCGGCGCTCGGGGAGGGGAGGATGGTCGAAGGGATCGGCTGGGAGGAGGTCGTCGGCGAGCTGCGCGCCTTCCTGCGGCACCCGTTCGCGGTGCGGTGAGCGGCGGCCGAGGAACTCTCGCTTCTCTGCGGCGGCACCTCGACTCAATCCGCTCCATCCGGCGCCATCCGCTCGGCTTCCGGCAGCCGAAGGCGGCGGTGAGCTGGGTGATGCGTTCGGCGGGGGTATGGCCAGCCTCGACGGCACCTCGGCACCAGGCTGGACCGACGGGTAGTGTCTGATCTTTCCGGGGACGACGCCTTCGTCAAGCGCCAGTCCCTTCAAGACGTGCCGGATGCACAAGAGCATCCGAATGACGCCGGCGATGGCGGCCGGGATTACGCGGAAGCCCTGGTCGATGGCGGACCTGTTGAAGGCGGCCGGAAGCGCCATTGCTGCGTGACGATGATGGAATAGCTCGTTGCTCTTTGCTCGGGGCTAGGGAGGCGCCAATCCCACATAGAGATCGAACGTACCCTCTTCAATTGGAGCGTCGGCCCTTTGCGGAGATAGGCCAGCGGCCGCTAACGCGGATAGTAGCTCAACCGCCCCCTCAGGGGGATGACTCCAATCCTTTGTCATAACAGCCAAGCCAAATCCCTCGTGCTCCATGATGAGGAACCGAGCCCTGCGAAACTTCCAGCCCGCATTTTGCAACGTCTCGACCAACATATCAGCGAATTTTTGTGATTCGGCGTTACCCTGACTGTGGCGTATTCCCAACTCTTGAAGGCCACTCTTCTTGAGGGCCGTTACAATGGTCTGGTACTGTGCTTCGGTGATGATTCGCTGAGGTGGTGGCGGGTTAACAACTAAGTTTCCACCTACTTGCACGCCGCCGGGTGAATTGTTCATGTTCTGGCTAACAGGTGGCAGAGACGGCGCGGCGCTCGGCGGCACAGAAGGAGCTGAAGGCGGATGTACAGCTAGGCTTGCTGGGGGTGCTTCAGTGTGTCTCTTTCGAGGTGCTGTCTTAGACTGGGCCTTCGGGAGAGACCGATTGGCGACAGATGGCGCGGGAAAGGGCGGATTCCCGGCGCCCTTTTCCGCGACCACAGCCGCTCGCGCACTCTTGGTAGCGGGAGAAGACGGGGTCGAGAGTGGTGGTGTCGCAGCACTTCTCGGGTGCTCTCGCCAGTAGCGGCGTTTAAGGCCGGGATAGACAAGGCCGACAATCGCGAGTGCCAAGAGAAGCACGAGCGGTGCCTTGCCTGATGCCCGGAGCCTCGTTGGTAGCAGCGTCCAACAAAGATGGACGCTGATAACAAGAAAGAGGGACCAGACACAAACGCCAAACCAGAGCTCCTGCTGGATGTCTAACACCGGAAGCCCAACCTGAGAAAGCCAGAGGAGTGCGCCGAACAGGACTTCGAGCACGACAGTACGGTTGACGGGACGATCCTCGGTTGGAACGTTACCTGGCGTGAGCACGAACCAGCCTCGCCCGGCAGACCACCAGTCCTTCCAACCGCGCTTCCAAGGACTCTCGGACATAGCACACCCCGTAGATGCTCCGCCTGGCGGCGCGACGACCTGGGGCGGGCACCCGGTGGAGGCTGGCCAAGCCTCGCCGCGCCTTGGGGATTCTACCGCGAGGGTGCTTAAGCGCTGTGTGCCGGTGGGCGCGAGCCGAGCGCCCCAGGCCCGAGAGATGATGCCGTGATTGTCTATGCATGGCGCCACCAGCAACACACTGAAAGAGCACTACCAGCCGGCCAGTCTGCGCCCCTACTTGCGTCTTATATGCTATAGTGCAATACGCTCGGAAATCACTCCTTAAAGGAGCCGCCATGGCCACGACGACCACCCTGTACGCTTGGGCGCACCCGCTGAGCGCATGGCGAAGCGCCGATCACACCTGGGTCACCACCTTCCCGGCTCCTGCCGCGTGCCCTCCACCCAAAGACTACTGGTACTGCTGGGGCATCTGCTATTCGACCGGATCTGGAACGGGGGCCAGGCTGCTCAGGTCTGGCCCGGGCGTCCTCGGCGTCGCCTCTTGCATCTGCGCGCCGAACGACCACAAGGCCCATGGCGGGATCACCTTTTACGGCATCGAAGGAGTCTGCCACCAATTGGCCAATCGAGTCCTCTATGCCAGCACTCCGAAACAGACCGTCGCAGGAGCCCATTTGTACGGGCTGTCGGTTTTTGTCTTCGGACCCTACGGCACGACCACAGCCGATTGGGCGCGGCGCCGCCAGCGCTGCGGAGCAGGCCCTCAGGGGACCGCCGGGGGCGGAGGAGGAGGTACAATGGCCGCTGTGGATGACGAGGCCGACGACCAGCAGGCTTTTTTCCAGATGCTCCGTGAGCAGATGGGCTCCGAAGCCACACCTGAGACGCTGGCGCAAGTCGAGCAAATTCGCGCCAGTCTCCTCGCGGAAAAGGCCCGCCTGGATGAGGATGTTCAGGCGGGAAGACTCAGTGGTGAAGAGTTCGCCAGACGGGTCAATGACCTGGTGAGCTCCTACCTGCCACGGCTTGCCGAGGTCATCGGGCTGGAGGGTATGCGCGAGGTCATCGGCGCCCAGCCCGGCGAGAGCGTACAACTTCTGGATCCCGCGATGGCAGCGATCTGCAACTACCGTCAACCCGCGAAGTCCGAGCAACGTTGACCGGCAGCACCTTGAAAGCCCGCTGCCCGGCCCGGCTGGCCTCGTCGGCTCCCGGCGATGGATGCCATCCGCGGGATGGGTCGAGGTTTCGCCGCCGGTGAAGCGTCCCGGCTACGCGCTATACTCTCCCAGGCTTCTGCGCGCAAAACCCTATGCGTGGTTTGGGTTGGCCTCCATCGACCGCGCAGCACCGGGTTCGCCCGCGCCCATTGCCTCGCTCCCATGACCACCCGCCGTAAGCTCCTGCGCCGCATCAAGCTGCGCCACGTCTTGCTGATCCTGGTGCTGCTGTCGAGCGTCGTGCCGCTGGTGATCAGCAGCGCCCTGCTGATCCCGAAGGCCAAGGAGGTGCTGCAGGATGCCGAGCGCGACTACCTGACGCGGCGGGCGCTGGCGCTGTCGCGCGAGATCGACACCTACCTGGCGACGGTGCGGCGCCAGCTCACCCAGCTCGGCACCGGCCTGCTGCTGGCGCCCGCCGCGTCCGACCGGCAAGGAGTGCCGCGACTGGCGACTGGCGGCGCCGCGGCCGACATCGCGGCCCGCCTGCACGAGCCGTGGGTCGCCGGCTACCTGCAGAGCTTCGCTGCCGGCAGCCCCGACCTGCGGGCGCTGTACGTGCTCGACCTGCAGGGGGAGGGGCCGCGCCGCGGTCCGGGCCAGCTTCCCGCCGATGCCGAGGCGGCCATGAACGCCGTGTTCGAGCAGGCCCGCGCGGCCCGCGCCCCCGCCTACCGCCTGATCAACATGGGGCCGCGCGAGGCGCCGAACCTGGCGCTGGCGGTGCCGGTCCCGGCGGCCGGCTCGGCGGCCGGCTCGGCGGCGATACCCGGCGGCGGCAGCCCGCCGCCGCAGCTGGTGGTCGAGGCGCTGCTCGAGTTCAAGCCCCTGCAGTCGGTGTTCTCGGGCGAGGCGCGCAAGGCGGTGGGCGTCTTCCTGCTCGACCGCCACGGCCAGATCCTGTGGTCGGACTCCGATCCCGGCATGGCGCGGGCGCTGGTGCGCTCGGAGCTGGTGAAGCTGTTCGTCAAGCGGCCGATGAGCCTCACCCGCGAGTACGAGTTCTCGTCGCCGCACGGCCGCCAGGAGGTGCTGGCGCAGGTCAGCGCCATCGACGAGACCAGCTGGGGGGTGGTGGTGCAGAAGCCGCTGTCGGCGGCCTACGCGGTGATCGACCAGATGGTCCTGCGCACGGTGCTGGCGACGCTGCCGCTGATGGCGCTGTCGGTGTGCTTCGCCTTCCTGGCGGCGCGCTGGGTCGGCCGGCCCATCCAGCGGCTCACCGCCACCACCCACGAGATCGCCGCCGGCAGCTTCGGCGGGCGGGTGGAGATGAAGGGGCTCTCCTTCGAGCTCGCCGACCTCGCCGAGGACTTCAACCGCATGAGCGGCCACGTCGAGAGCCACGTGCAGCAGCTGCGCGAGGCGGCGCAGGCCAACCGCGACCTGTTCATCGGCTCGCTGCGCGCCTTCGCCGCGGCGATCGACGCCAAGGACCCCTACACCCGCGGCCATTCCGAGCGGGTGGCGGCGGTCAGCCGCGTGATCGCCCGCCACCTGCTGCTCTCCGAGGAGATGCAGCACAAGGTGTGGATCGGGGCGCTGCTGCACGACGTCGGCAAGCTCGGGGTCGAGGACACCATCCTGCGCAAGGAGACCGAGCTGACCGCCGAGGAGTACCGGCAGATGAAGATGCACACGGTCGTCGGCGCGGAGATCATGCAGCCCATCGAGCAGCTCCGCGAGATGATCCCGGCCATCCGCTGGCACCACGAGGCCTGGAACGGCCGCGGCTACCCCGACGCGCTGCGCGGCGAGCAGATCCCGCTGTTCGCGCGCATCGTGGCGGTCGCCGACACCTTCGACGCGATCACCACCAACCGGCCGTATCAACAGGCCGGCAACATCCAGTACGCCGTCGACACCATCACCAAGCTGACCGGCAGCCGCTTCGACGCCAAGGTGGTGACCGCTTTCCTGCGCGCCGTGCAGGCGGGCGAGGTGCGGCCGATGGTGCCGCGCGAGGGACGGGTCACGCTGCCCGAGATCGAGGCGCGCGTCGCCGGGCGGCGGTGAGATCAGCCCGCGCGCCCGACCCCTCCTGAGAATGGAACGGCGAGCATGTTCCAGTACGTCCTCGCGAACCTGCTGGCCAACAACGAGCATTGTCTCGGGGTGCTGTTCCTGGACGGCACCGGCGAGACCGTGGAGATGGCGTGCGCCGGCCTCAGCCCCTTCGAGATGCGGGTGGCCGGCGCCTACCTGGGCATCTACCTGCGGCAGCTGCGCAAGACGCTGGACGGCAATCATCTCGGCCGGCCCCTGCTGGTGCACATCGAGAAGAGCGGCACGCACGTCTACGCGGTGCCGCTGCCCGACGGCTACTACCTGGCCATGGTGCAGCGCCAGCCGGCGCTGGTGGCGCGCTCCCGCGCCACGCTGGAGGAAGCGGTGCGGCAGCTCGAGCGCGAGGTCTTCGCCAACGGCTATCATGGCAGCCAATGAGCCCTGATCCCCTCGACGAGACCGGACAGAACGAGCGCGACGTCTTGGAGCTGGCGCCGGAAGCGCGCCTGCCCGAGGAGGCGGAGCCGGGCGGGTTCTGGAAAAAGCTGCAGCGCGGGCTGACCATGACCCACACCGAGCTCATCGAGAAGATGAGCGCCGCCTTCCACGGCCAGGCGACCCTCGACGACGCCACGCTCGAGTACCTCGAGGAGATCCTGATCGCCGCCGACCTCGGCGTCGAGACCGCGCTCGAGCTGGTCGCGAGGGTCAAGAAGAACGCCACCCGCGACCAGGTCTCGAGCCCGGCGCGGCTGCGCAAGCTGCTCGCCGACGAGATGGCCGGCTTGCTCGAGGAGCTGCCCAGGACGCCCCCGCTCCAGGCGTCCCAGGCGTCCCAGGCGTCCCAGGGCACCCGGGCGTCCCGCACGCCGCCCGCGCGCCTCGCGCCGTCCGTGCCGGGCGTCGCGGTGGGGGCGCTCGGGGTGGCCGGGAGGAGGACGGCGCCGCAGCTCACGCTGGTGGTCGGCGTCAACGGCGTGGGCAAGACGACCTCGATCGCCAAGCTTGCGCGGTTGGCCCAACGCCAGGGCCAGCGGGTGATGCTGGCTGCCGGCGACACCTTCCGCGCCGCCGCCATCGAGCAGCTCGCGCTCTGGGGGGAGAGGCTCGGCGTCGACGTCATCCGCCAGCCCTTCGGCGCGGACCCGGCGGCGGTGGCGTTCGACGCCATCCAGGCTGGGCGGGCGCGCGGCATCGACCAGCTGTTCGTCGACACCGCCGGCCGCCTGCACACCAAGGAGCACCTGATGGCGGAGCTCGGCAAGGTGCGCCGGGTGATCGACCGCGAGGCCGCCGACTGGCGGCGGCGGACGCTGCTGGTGCTCGACGCCACCACCGGCCAGAACGCGCTGGCGCAGGCGCGGACCTTCAGCCAGGTGGTGCCGGTGGACGGCGTGCTGCTGGCCAAGCTCGACGGCACCGCCAAGGGCGGCATGGCGGTGGCGGTGTCCCGCGAGCTGGGGCTGCCGGTCCTCTACCTGGGCGTCGGCGAGTCGGCCGACGACCTGGTGGAGTTCCGGCCTCGGGAGTTCGCCGCTGCCCTCCTCGGCTGAGGCTGGCTGGCTGCGCCAGGCGCTGCGCCTGGCCGCCCGCGGCCGCTACCGCGCCGCCCCGAACCCGATGGTGGGGGCGGTGGTGGTGGCGGCGGGGGAGGTGGTCGGAAGCGGCTGGCACCGCCAGGTGGGCGGTCCCCACGCCGAGGTCGAGGCGCTGGCCGTCGCCGGCGAGCGGGCGCGCGGCGCGACGCTCTACGTCACGCTCGAGCCCTGCGCCCATCACGGCCGCACGCCGCCCTGCGCCGACGCGGTGGTGGCGGCGGGGATCGCGCGGGTGGTGGCCTGTCACGGCGACCCCGACCCGCGGGTCGCCGGCCGCGGCTTCGCGCGGCTGCGCGCGGCCGGCATCGAGGTCGAGGTGGGTCCGCTCGCCGCGGCGGCGGTGCGGCTCAACCTCCGCTACCTGGTCGCCGCCACCGAGCGGCGCCCGCAGGTGACCCTCAAGTGGGCGATGAGCCTCGACGGCCGCATCGCCACCGCCACCGGCCAGAGCCAGTGGATCTCCTCGCCGCGCGCCCGCCGCTGGGCGCTCGCGCTGCGCGAGGAGCACGACGCGACCCTGGTCGGCAGCGGCACCGTCCTCGCAGACGACCCGCGCCTCGACCGCCGCCTGGGCCTGGCCGGGAAGCCCGGGCTGCGCGTCGTCCTCGACCGCCGCCTGCGCCTCCCCGCCTGGGCCGCCGCCGCGCCGCAGCCGGGCGCCCCGCGGCGCCTGTTCACGGTGGCCGATCCGCTGCTGATCTACACCTCGGCAGTCACGATCGCGGCGGCGGGCGCCGCCGGCCAGCTCTCGGAGCTCCCTGGGAACGTCGAGGTCGTCGCCCTACCGGCCGTCGAGCCCGCCGCCGTGCTGGCCGATCTCCACGCGAGAGGAGCCCGCAGCGTCCTGGTCGAAGGCGGCGCCGAGGTCCTGGCCAGCTTCGCCGCGAGCGGCCTCTACGATCGCGTGGCGGCCGTCTGCGCCCCGCTCCTCATCGGCGGCCGCGAAGCCCCCGGGCCGCTCGCCGGCGCCGGCGTCGTCACCCTCGCCGAGGCCCCGCGCCTCGACCACCTGCAGGTGCAGCACCGCGGCGGCGACCTGGTCGTCGAAGCCCTCCGCCAGAGCCTCCTCGAGCAGCTCCTCGCACGGCTCGAGGGGTGACCGCCCGGGCAGGACAGGCAAGACTCGGGGCTCTCGAGGCGTCCGATGCGACCGTCGAAACTCTCAGGAATTGGAAGAGGGCGTGGCTCGCCGTCGCAGCTCAGCGATCTCCGCCAGATCGAGCAGGTCTTTGAGGCGCCCTGTGGCTTGCTTGGCGCGCTCCAAGGCCGCCAGGCTCATGACCCTGACCGGATGGCCGTAGAGGTCCATGATGACTGCGTCGCCGGCGATCTGCTCGTAGCGGCCTACTCCGGTCACTTCTCCGAGCAGGTCGATGTCGCCGATATCGGACTCGAGGGTGAAGTTGAGGCCCGAGTCGAGCGAGCGGGCGTCAAGCCGGAATGGGAGATCCGGCGGTGCGCCGCGGAGAGTCGGATGGAAGGGGCGGAGCGCCGCCGCCAGGCGTTCCAAGTTGTCCCGCGCTCGGCCGTAGCAGATGTCGAGGTCGTCCTCGCGGAACCGTGGAGGACCAGGGCGACGCCGCCGATGATCGCGTAATCGACTTCTTCGCTGGCGAGGGCCTCGATCAGCCCCTTGAAGTCGGTGGCCACCGTCCGTGCGTCGCCTGTCTTAGGAAGACCTGGAATCGCAGCATCCGGTCGAGCCGCTCGGTGGGCGTAAGCTCGAGGCGTTCCTGGATCTGCGTAGCATCGACTCCGGATGCGTAATGCTCGAGAGCGGGGGTCGCCCAAGACCACGGAGCCTCGCGAGCCGAATACTGTGCAGCCACCCACCTAGCATATCGCCATCAGGATGCCAAGGCGCGGCCTTGGTTCAGGACGGTCTCGAGGCGTGCCGGCCTGGAGACGAGGCGACCCCAGGTGCTACGAGAGGAGGGCCGCGGGCGGCGGACTCCCCCCGGCCGACCTTGGGGCGAGGCCCGCGACGTCCTCCGCCGGCGCGCGTCAGACCCTCGCCCCAAGGGAGGTCCGGGGGGAGTCCGCCGCCCGCGGCCCGGCCGGATCGTCCACGCCCTCCGCCGGCCGGGCCGGCCGCGCCGGCCGCACCGGCCGCCTCCGCTCGCCAGCTCGCCCTCTGACCGCGGTTGCCGCGCCGCGCGGCGAGTCGCTATACTGCCGCGCCGGAGAGCCATGGATTCTGCCCTGCTTGGATCTGCCTGTGGAGCGCTGCTGAGGAACAAGCTGCGCAGCTCGCTGACGGTGCTCGGCATCACGATCGGCATCGCGGCGGTGATCTGCGTCGTGGCGATCGGCAAGGCGGGCCAGGCGCGCGTCGAGCAGCAGCTGAACAACCTGGGCGACAACTTCGTGTGGATCGAGGAGGGCGGCCGCGCCGTCAACGGCGTGCGCACCGGCACCCACGGCACGCGCACCCTCGTCCTGGCCGACGCCATCGCGATCAAGAACCAGATCCCGCTGATCAAGAGCGTCTCGCCGAACGTCGACGCCTCGACCCAGATCATCTACGGCAACCAGAACTGGTTCACCAGCTACCGCGGCGTCTCGCCCGAATACTTCGACATCAAGCGCTGGACCGTCGACCAGGGCGCCGTCTTCGGGCAGGACGACGTCGACCGGGCGGCCGACGTGTGCGTCATCGGCCGCACGGTGCGCGACCAGCTCTTCGGCGTCGAGGACCCGATCGGCAAGGTGGTCCGCATGGGCAGCCTGCCCTGCCGGGTCGTGGCGACCCTGAAGCCGAAGGGGCTCGCGATCTCCGGCCAGGACCAGGACGACACCATCATCCTCCCGTACACGACCGCCCAGAAGAAGATCAAGGGCATCAATTGGCTGGACGACATCCTCTGCTCGGCCGTCTCCCAGGACGCCGTGAAGCCCGCCGGGCAGCAGGCGGCGGCGCTGCTGCGCGACCGTCATCACCTGCGCCCCGAGGAGGAGGACGACTTCAACATCCGCAACCCGGAGGACGTCATCCAGGCGCAGCTCGAGGCCAGCCGCACCCTCACCCTGCTGCTGGTCGCGATCGCCTCGATCTCGCTGGTGGTCGGAGGCATCGGCATCATGAACGTGATGCTGGTCTCGGTGACCGAGCGCACGCGCGAGATCGGCGTCCGCGTGGCGGTGGGCGCGACCGAGGAGGCGATCCAGATCCAGTTCCTCGGCGAGTCGGTGATGCTCAGCCTGGTGGGCGGCGCCGCGGGCGTGCTGCTCGGGATCGGGGGATCGTTCTTCATCGGCCGCGCGCTGAGCTGGCCGATGGTGATGTCGGCCCAGGCGGTGCTGCTCGCGGCCGTCGTCTCGATCGCGGTCGGAGTGTTCTTCGGCTACTACCCGGCGCGCAAGGCCTCGCTCCTCGATCCGATCGACGCCCTGCGCTATGAGTGAGGCTGCCGCGGCGGCGCCGGTCCCGGCTCCCCGGCCCCCGGCTCTCCGGCAGGGGCGCAAGCTCTGGCTGCTGGCCGCCGCCGCCGCCGTGCTGGCGGCGATCGCCGCGACAGGGCTCCTCCGCGGCGGCCCGCCGCTCGCCCATCTCACCGCGAAGGTGCAGCGCGGCGAGATCCGCGACGTGGTCGACGCGACCGGCACGGTCAATGCCGTGATCACGGTCCAGGTCGGCTCGCAGGTCTCCGGCACCATCGCCAGGCTGAACGCCGACTTCAACTCGCGCGTGCATCGCGGCGACGTGATCGCGCTGATCGATCCGAAGTTGTTCGCGGGAGCCCTCGCGCAGGCGGACGCCGACCTGCAGAACGGCAGGGCCAACGTGACCGCCGCCGAGGCCAACCTCGCCAAGGCCGACGCGACGCAGGTGCAGACGAAAGCCGACTACGACCGCGCCGCCGCGCTGGTGACGGAGAAGATCGGGACGCAGCAGGCGCTGGACCTCGCGCAGGCGAACTACCGGTCGGCGCGGGCGTCGGTGGATGCCGCTGCGGCGAGCGTGCTGCAGGCCAAGGCGCAGGTCAGCCAGAAGGCCGCCGCCGTGTCGGTGGCCCGCGCCAACCTCGACTACACGGTGATCCGCTCGCCGATCGACGGGGTGGTCGTCGCGCGCAACGTCGACGTCGGCCAGACCGTCGCCGCCTCGCTGCAGGCGCCGACCATCTTCACCATCGCGCAGGACCTCACCAAGATGCAGGTCTATGCCAAGGTCGACGAGTCCGACGTCGGCCGCATCCGCGTGCGTCAGCCGGTGACCTTCAAGGTCGACGCCTTCCCGAAGGACCTCTTCCGCGGCTTCGTGAGCCAGGTCCGGATGAATCCGACCACCGTGCAGAACGTCGTCACCTACGACGCGATCATCGACTTCGCGAACCCGGAGCTGAAGCTCTTCCCCGGCATGACCGCCTACGTCACCATCCCGGTCGCGACGGCCGAGGACGTGGTCAAGATCCCGAACGCCGCGCTGCGTTACAAGCCGCCGCTGGACGTCGAGGCCGTGCGGGCGCTCTACACGAAGTACGGGCTCGCCGAGGCGGCGCAGGCCGCCGAGCCGGCGGGCTCCGGCGGCGGCGGCCGCGAGATGGCGGCGGGAGGCCGGGGGGCCGCAACGGCGCCCGCGGGCCCCGGCGGGCGGCGTCCGGCGCGCGGCGACAGCGCGGTCGTCTGGAAGCTGCGCGCCGACGGCACCCTCGAGCCGGTCAAGGTCGGGCTCGGCATCACCGACCACACCTACACCGAGGTGACCAGGCTGATCGTCGGCGCCGTCAAGCCGGGCGACGACCTGGTCACCAGCTCCGTCACCTCGAAGACCCTGCCCCCGGGCGCGCCGGGAATCCGGCGGTGACGCCGGCGGCGCCGCCCATGCCGCAGGTGCCGCCGGTGCCGCCGATGTCGCCCATGCCGCCAACATCGCCAACGTCGCTGATGCCTCCGACGTCGCCGGCAGGCGACGCGATCCTTAGAGCCGAGGAGGTCCACAAGTACTACGAGCTCGGCGAGACGCGAGTGCACGCGTTGCGCGGCGTCAGCGTGGCGGTCGAGAGCGGCGGCTTCGTCGCCATCATGGGGGCGAGCGGCAGCGGCAAGTCGACCTTCATGAACATCCTGGGCTGCCTCGACCGGCCGAGCTCCGGGAGGTACCTGTTGGCGGGCACCGACGTGACGAGCTACGACAAGCGGCAGCTGGCGGCGATCCGCAACCGCCAGCTCGGCTTCGTCTTCCAGGGTTTCAACCTGCTGCCGCGCACGCCGGCCATCGAGAACGTCCAGCTGCCGACCCTCTACACCCCGATCGACAAGCTGGAACGCGCGCGGCGGGCCCGCGAGGCGCTCGCCCTGGTGGGGCTCGCCGACCGCGCCGCGCACTTCCCCTCGCAGCTGTCCGGCGGCCAGCAGCAGCGCGTCGCCATCGCGCGCGCCCTGGTGAACCGCCCCGGGATCCTGCTGGCGGACGAGCCGACCGGGAACCTCGACAGCCGCACCGCGGTCGAGATCATGGAGGTCTTCCAGGACCTGAACGACCGCGGCTTGACCATCGTGCTCGTCACCCACGAGCACGACATCGCCCAGTTCGCGAGACGGGTGATCGTCTTCCGGGACGGCAGGATCCGCAAGGACGATCCCCTGCGCGATCGTCCCCGGGCGCGCGAGGTCCTGAAGACCCTGCCGACGCTCGAGGACTGATCGGGCCGGACCTGGTAGTTGCCCATCGGCCAGGTCCGACCCCGACCGATAAAGGTGGGCGTGGTGCCCCCCCCGGAGGGGAGGCCGCGGCTCCGCCTGTCGCCAGTCGCGGCATCCCAGCTGGGAGGAAGGGGGTTGGGGGATGCGGGGGGCGATCCGATAGACGCCGGTAAGTTGCGCGACACGTCTGAGCTCCGAAGGCGCTACGGGTAGAACCGGGCAGGCGGGTCCCCTCTTCTTGGCCTGGACGGATCGAGCCGATCTGGATACATTCACCGCTGTCCAGGGGTGGGTGGGGCGGAGGAGACGCGGCAGCCCATGTTCACCGGCTTGATCCAGGAGTGCGGACGGATTCTCGGCGCGCCGCGGCCGTCGGGGCTGGGAGGGGTGCGGCTGGTGATCGCGGTCAGCCCCGGGCTCGCCGCCGAGCTCGGCGCCGGCGCGAGCCTGGCGGTCGCGGGGGTATGCCTGACGATCGTCGAACGGGCCGAGGCCGCGGTGACCGTCGAGCTGGCTCCCGAGACCCTGGCCCGCACCACCCTGGGCGGGCTGCGGTCCGGCGCCGCGGTGAATGTCGAGCCGCCGCTGCGTGCCGGCGATCCGCTGGGCGGCCACCTGGTGCAGGGGCACGTCGACGGCACCGCCGCCGTCGTGGCGCGCCGCGATCTCGCCGAGCACCGCGTGCTCGCGTTCTCGCTGCCCGGGGCGCTGGCTCCCTACCTGGTGGAGAAGGGGTCGGTGAGCGTGGACGGCGTCAGCCTGACCGTCGCGGCACTGGCGCCTGACCGCTTCGAGGTGGCGCTCCTGCCGCACACCCTGGCCGTGACCACCCTCGGCGCGCTGGCGCCGGGCGACGCCGTCAATCTCGAGGTGGACGTGCTGGCCAAGTACGTCCACCGCATGCTCGCCGACCGCGGCCTGGTGCCCGCGGCGGCGCCGGCCGCCGCCGCCGCCCCCGCGGAGCCGGCGCCGGCCGCGGCGCCCGCCGGAGCAGGTCCATCCCGGTGACACCCGTCCCCGCCGGGCGCCCCCCGGCAACTTCGGCGCCGGAGACGCCGGAGACGCCGGAGACGCCGGCAATGCCGTCGCCGCCGCCGTCGCCGTCGCCGCCAGTCCGCGCCGCCGCCTTCCCGCGGCTCATGGCCCGGCTGCCCGAGCCCGGGCGCCTCTGGGTCCGCTATGCGCCTCGCGGCTGGGAGGGGCCGGATCGCCCGTGGCTCGATCTCGCCGCCGGCCGGCTCGGCAGGAGCAGCCGGCAGGCCGCGGTCATCGCCCGCGGCGACGATGGCGGCGCCGGCGTCGGGGAGCTGCTGGGCGCCGCCGGGCCTGCGCTCGAAGACGTGCTGTACCTGCCGCCGGTGCCGGAGCACCTGGCCGATTGGCGTGACGCCCTGGCCGAGCGCGTCCTGGAAGGCGGCACGCCGGTGCTGGTGCAGCTGCTGCCCGGCGACGCGACGCGGCTGCTGGAGGCGCCGGGGCGGGGTGCCGCCGGCGCCGTGGTGGTCGTCGACCTGCTGGCGGCGCTGCTGCCGGGCGGCTTGCTCCACGAGGACGGGCTGGCGGAGCCGTCGGCCGCCGACTTCTCAGGGATCGCCGCCGCGGTCTGGCCGCTGCTGCCGGGGCTCACCGACGATCCGGCTCTCTGGGAGCGCGCCTGCGCGCGGCTCGCGGCCTCCGGCCTGGAGTGCCTGCAGGCGCTGGCCCCGGCGCTCGGCCCCGGCGACCGCCGGCGGCTGGCGCAGGACTCTCGGGAAGGGGCCTTCGAAGCGCTCTTCCATCGCGGTCACCGCGAGCCGCCGCCCGAGCGGGACTTCGCGCGCACCGCGCACCGCCACGGGCTGGCTCCCTTCCTGCCGCGCCCGCTCCCCCGGCCGCCGTGGCCGCGGGTCGAGAACCGGCGCATCGCGGGTCGGCTGGCCCTGGCCGCCGAGCTCTGGCTGCGGCTGGGGCGGCCGGTCGAGCAGGCGCAGTCGCTGTTCCGGGCGGCGCGCTGGCTGGATGCCACTCCCTACGACGTCGACGCGCTCAGACGCGAGGGCAACCTGGCGGTGGTGACGACCCTGGACCCGCTCGCCCGGCGCGTCGTGGCCGAGGCGGCCGGTGGCGGCGAGCCGGCCCTCCTCGGCGAGCTGCTGGCCGAGTACCTGGGGCCCTGACCCGCGGAGGGCCGATCGATGACCGGCGACCTGCCAGGTGGACCTGCCGGCCCGCTGCGCGAGCCTCCGATCGATCTGCGGTCGGACGCCGGAGCTCCCCGAGGGAGCTCGTCCTAGCCTGTCCCGGGCCTCAACCGGGCCACCAGGTCGATCTCGACGAGGGCGCCGCGGGGAAGGGCCGCCGCCTGGACCGTGGAGCGGGCCGGCCGGTGCTCGCCCATGGCTTCGCCGTAGAGGGCGTTGAGGCGCGGGAAGTCGGCGAGGTCGACGACGTAGACCGTCGCCTTCACCACGTCCGAGAAGCCGCAGCCGGCGCTGGCCAGCACCTGGCGAAGGTTCTCGAGCGCCCGCCGGGCCTGGGCCTCGAAGCCGCCGGCGACCAGCTCGCCGGTCGCGGGGTCCAAGCCCACCTGGCCGGAGGTGTACAGCCAGCCGTCGACGGAGACCGCCTGCGAGTAGGGGCCGATCGCCGCCGGCGCCTGGTCGGTGTGGTGGAATTGCATGCCGGACATGCTCCTTTCTGGGGTCGGCGCGGCCGGGGTGGCGGGCGGCTCGCCCTCCGCCTGCCACACCGCGACGTAGGGGAGATTGCGGTAGCGCTCGCCGTGGTCGAGGCCGTAGCCGACCACGAAGACGTCCTCGATCGCGAAGCCGCGGTAGTCGATCGGCACCTCGACCTGGCGCGCCGCCGTCTTGTCGAGCAGCGCGCAGAGGCGCACGCTGCGCGCGCCGCGGTAGCGCAGCAGGTCGAGGATGGTGCGGACGGTGAAGCCGGTGTCGACGATGTCCTCGACCAGCAGCACGTCCCGGCCGCGGATCGACAGGTCCAGATCCTTGCGGATGCGCAGCTCGCCGCGGTGCTCGCCGCCGGTGCCGTAGCTGGCGGTCTGCAAGAAGTCGACAGCCACCGGGACGCGCAGGAGCTTGAGCAGGTCGGCGAGGAAGAAGACCGAGCCCTTGAGCACGCCGACCGCGATCAGCGGATCGTCCTGCGGCCGCGGCCGGTGGCCGCGTCGTCCGCCGCCGCCGCCAACCAGGCGGTAATCGGCGTCGATCCGCCCCGCCAGCTCCGCCACCCGGCGGGCCAGCTCGGCCGCCGGGATCAGCACCCGCATGGCGGCAGGCTCCGTGTGCTCGCGATGACGCTCCTCCTTCCTGCTCCGAGGGGCGGTTGCGCGGTCCCCCCGCTGGGCGGTGGATCTGTTCTCGGCCGCCGTTTGGGCGAGGCGACGCAGTCCTCGATCGTCTCGCGTCGCGCCTGAGAGCCTCGCCCAAACGGCGGCCGGGGGCAGATCCACCGCCCGACGCTCGGGGAGGCTGCGCGGCCCGTCGTCGAGGTCTCGCTGCCCGGTTGCATGATATCCTCGGCGGAATTCGGACCCGAAGGCCCCATCCGAGGCAGCCATGAATACCGTTCAGGAGCTCGGCGCAGTCCATCGCCGCTACGCCGACACCTCTCACCGATTCCGCGCCGCCTGGACATTCCATCAGTTCTTGCAGAGCCTGGGCAAGAGCGGCCAGCAGGAGATCAGGGACGCTCATTCGCTCGAGTTCCAGAACCTCTATGCCGAGCTCAAGGACATCTCGCAGAACCTGAACACGTCGGAGAGCGACCGCCTGCGCGGGCGGCTCGACGGCATCGACCGCAGCCTCGGCGGGCTGATCGAGGCCCTCGACGAGGAGGACGCCAGGGTGGCGCCCTACTACCTGCGCCAGTTCTTCCGCCGGGTCAAGACCTACGACGAGAAGATCCTCACCCAGCTCGTCAAGTTCTACGTCTACGCCCAGCAGGGCGAGATCTGGCCCACCGAGCGCCTCGACAAGGTCGACTTCCTGCTCGCCCGCTTGAGCGAGGAGGAGGACGACCGCACCGGCGAGCCGCGGCTGCGCGATCACCGGCGGCTGGGGGAGATCTTCCACGGTCTCTGGGCGATGGTCGGGGCGCCGCTGCCGGAGACCGCATTCGTCACCGACAAGCGCCGCGAGATCGAGGCCATCCGGCAAGAGGTCGCCGAGATGGAGACCCTCGACAAGGTGAGCGATGCGAACCTGATCCCGCGCTACCGCCAGCTCAAGCACGACCTCGGCAGCCTGCTCTTCGAGCCCGCTCTCCTCCTGGCAATCCAGGAAACCAACCTGGCGCTCAAGAGCCGCATCCAGAATCTCTATGCGAAGGAGGAGAGGCGCATCGTCGACGAGTATCAGCGCGTGTTCGAGCTCGAGCGCGAGGTGCCGGTGGACCGCGAGCTCGACCAGGAGCTGATCCTGTTCCGCCAGGAGGTCGAGCGCTTCGAGGCGCAGCTGCAGAGCCAGGAGCTGAAGCTCGAGGACCTGGCGCAGCTCCGCGCCCGGGTGCGCGAGCTGCTGCCCCGGCTCGCCGCTGCCGGCCGCGGCGGCGCCGCCTTCGCCCCCGAAGGCACCTCGCCCGGCACCGCCTCCCATCTCGACGCCGGCGCCGGTCTCGCCGCTGCCGGCCCGGGGCCCCGCCGCAGGGCGTCGGACGCCCCGCACTCCGCGCTTGCGGGCGAGGGCGGCTACACGGCGACGGCCGGGGCCGCGGTGCCCGAATCGCCGCTGGCGGCGCAGGAGGACCTGCTCGGCGAGTTCTACCGCAAGCTGGTGGACGCGCTGCGCGAGGTCGATCCGGAGCTGCCGGCGGAGCGGGTGGTGGTGCTGCAAGAGGTCTTCCCGCTGCGCATCGAGCCGCGCGAGGTGGTCGCCTACCGGCGCCTCTACGGCCGCGCCAACTGCGACCGCGAGCTCGAGCAGTTCCTGCTCGAAGGCGCCGCCCTGCGCATGCGCATCAACGAGGAGGCGCAGGAGATCTCCGGCATCCTCGACGAGACCTCGGTGACCGGCGACTCGATCGTCTTCGCCCGCGCGCGCTGGACGGCACGCACCGCCGACGCCTTCCTGTGGCGCTTCCACCACGTGCTCGACGAGGCGGTGCTGGCCGGCAGCGTCACCGAGGGCCGGCAGCTGCAGCTGCTGCGCATGCGCCTGATGCGCGACTACTCCGGTCTCTGGCTGCTCGCCTACAAGCCGCTGATCAAGCGCAACCCCGGCGGCACCTTGGCGTGAGCGGGCGTCCCAGGCTCAAGCTTCGAAACGGACCCGGTCGTAGATCTCGGCCATCACAAGCTGGCAGGCGATCGAGGGGAGGGCGACAGTGGCGGAGAGGTCCGCCGCCTCTGACAACAGCCAGTTGCCATCCTTCTGCTTGATGTAATGCTCTACCCGCGGCTGGTCTTGCGACACGAGCAAGTACTCGCGCAGCGAGTCGAGCGCCCGGTAGTGCACGAACTTCGTGCCCCGGTCGTAGTCCTGGGTGCTCGGCGAGAGCACCTCGATCAGCACCGTCGGATTCATCAGGGTATCGAAATGCCCGTCTGCCAGGGCCGGCTCGCCGCAGACCACCACGAGGTCCGCGTAGGTATAAAGGCCCGTTACCGGCACCCAGATCCGCATGTCGCCGCTCAGGACCTCACAAGGCCGGCCCTTCAGCTGCTGCCCGAGCTCTCGAATGAGATTGGCCGTGACCAGGCTGTGCCGCCGGCTGGCTCCCGTCATGGCGATGATCTCCCCGTCGAGGTACTCGCTCTTCGTCTCCGCCGCCCGCTCCAGGGTCAGGTACTCCTCGGGGGTCACGTCACGCTTGTCGTGCACGGTCATGGGGATAGGATAGCAAAATGACGACCTTGACCGACGCCTCCCGGCGGCTCACCTACGGCAGCTATCTGCACGTGCCGGAGCTGCTGTCGCTGCAGCGCGAGCTGTCGCATCCGGCGCACCACGACGAGCTGCTGTTCATCATCAGTCACCAGGTCTACGAGCTGTGGTTCAAGCAGCTGCTGCACGAGGTCGCGGCGGTGTGCGATTGGCTGGACCGCGACGAGCCGCTGCGCGCCGCCCAGCTGTTCGATCGCCTGCACGCCATCCAGCACCTGTTGATCGAGCAGATCCCGCTGCTCGAGACGATGTTCGCCGTCGACTTCGCGCAGTTCCGCGATCACCTGCGCCCGGCGAGCGGCTTCCAGTCGGTGCAGTTCCGCCGGCTCGAGTTCCTGTGCGGCGCCAAGAACCCGCGCATGATCGACCTGGTGGGCGAGGACGAGGAGTCGCGCCGCGAGCTCGCCGAGACGCTGCGGCAGCCGACTCTCTACGACCACTTCCTGCGCCACCTGGCGCGCAGCGGCTTTCCCATCCCCGCGGCGGTGCTGGCGCGCGACGTGACGCTGCCGCACCAGCCGGACGAGGGCGTGGTCGACGCGCTGCTGGTGCTCTACCAGGAGCCCGGCCGGCACTACCCGCATTTCCGGCTCGCCGAGCACCTGCTGCAGCTCGACGAACGCTTCGCCATCTGGCGCTTCCATCACGTCAAGATGGTCGAGCGGATGATCGGCTCGCGCACCGGCACCGGCGGCTCGTCGGGGGCCAAGTACCTGTCCACGACGCTCGGCATGCGGTTCTTCCCCGAGATCTGGCTGGTGCGGGACCGGCTGGCTGCCAATTACTAAGAAGAGGACCCGCCTGCCCGGTTCTGCCCGTAGCGCCTTCGGAGCTCAGACGTGTCGCGCCAGTTACCAGCGTCTATCGGATCGTCCCCCGCATCCCCCCAACCCCCTTCCCACCCCTCCGGGGGGGAAGGGGGCGCCACGCCCACCTTCATCGGTCGGGGTCGGTCCAAACCGATGGGCAATTACTAACAACAGGTCGTTCCGGGAACATCCGCCGCTCTCGACCCTCCCTCCGCCCCTCCGGCTATCGATCCCTCCGGCGGCCGGAATCTCCTTGTGAGGCTGTGGCAACTCCTGCCGTCGATCGATCAGTTATTCGATTAGGTCGGGATCCTCGATGAGGGCCTTCAGGAGCTGCCGCAGGCGCGCGGCGCCGGCCTCGGCGGTGGCGAGGACTTCTTCGTGGGTCAGGGGGGCCGCGGCGAGGCCCGCGGCGGGGTTGGCGACCAGGGAGAGGCAGAGGACGGGCAGGCCCATCTGGCGGGCCGCAATCACCTCGAGGACCGTGGACATGCCGGCGAGGTCGGCGCCCAGGGCGCGCAGCATCCTGACCTCGGCGGGGGTCTCGTAGCTGGGTCCGAGGAGACCGGCGTAGATGGCGTCGCCGAGGGTCAGCCCCTGCTCGCCGGCGAGGCGGCGCGCGAGGCCGGCCAGGCGCTCGTCGTAGGCCCCGGTCAGGTCCGGGAAGCGTGGCCCCCACTCCGGCGGCAGCTGGCCGCGCAGCGGGTTCAGGCCGGTGAGGTTCAGGTGATCGCGCACCAGCGCCAGGGCGCCTGCCGGCAGCTCGGGCCGCAGCGCGCCGCTGGCATTGGTCAGGACGAGCACCCGCGCCCCGAGCTGCGCCGCCAGGCGCACCGGGAAGACGGTCTGGTGAGCGTCGTAGCCCTGGTAGGGATGAAGGCGGCCGCGGAAGTAGGCGACGGCGCGGTCGGGCCGCGGCCGCAGCAGCTCGACCTGGTGCGGGTGCCCGGGGAGGGGATGGGCCGCGAACGGCAGGAAGTAGGAGAGGTCGATCGGCCCGCGCTCGGGCTCGCCGAGCTCGACCCCCAGCCCGGACCCAGAGATCAGCGCCGCCCGCGGCCGCGGCCAGCCGAGCGCATCCCAGCTCTCGACCGCCGTCTTGAGCGGCTCCCCGAGCGGGTCCACGGCCTCGATCTCGCTCTCGCTCATCCCTGCCGGAATGCTATCAGGCCAGAGAAATGAGCTATCGTTTGCGGCGCCGGATCGCCGGCCTCTCTGGCCGTCCTGTGCGTGAGGCAGGTCGCCAGAGGGACGGGTGGCCGGAGGGTGCCCCGATGTCCGAGCTCGACGAACAGATCCAGAACCGACGCGCCAAGCGCCAGCGCCTCGCCGCGGCCGGTATCGACGCCTATCCCCACCGCTTCGAGGGCAGCGTCGAGCCCACCGCGGTGCACGACCTCTACGGCGGGCGCACTGCCGAGGAGCTCGACGCCGCGGCCATCCGGCTCAAGGTGCCGGGGCGGGTGCGGGCGATCCGCGAGCACGGCAAGACTGCCTTCCTCGACCTCCACGACGGCCGCGGCAAGCTGCAGCTGCTGGTGCGCAAGGACCAGCTGCCCGAGGCGGCCCGGCTGGCGCTCGACAACCTCGACCTCGGCGACGTCGCCGGCGCCTCCGGCCAGCTGATGCGCACCCGCGCCGGCGAGCTGACCCTGCGCGCCGACGACCTGGCGCTGCTCGCCAAGGCGCTGCGCCCGCTGCCCGAGAAGTGGCACGGGCTGGCCGACGTCGAGACCCGCTACCGCCAGCGCTACCTCGACCTCGCCACCAATCCCGAGTCGCGGCGGGTGTTCGAGCTGCGGGCGGCGCTGGTCAAGGGCATCCGCGAGTTCCTCGACGCGCGCGGCTTCCTGGAGGTCGAGACGCCGATGATGCAGCTGGTGCCGGGAGGCGCGGTGGCGCGGCCGTTCCGCACCCACCACAACGCGCTCGACCTGGACCTCTACCTGCGCATCGCGCCCGAGCTCTATCTCAAGCGCCTGCTGGTCGGCGGCATCCCGCGCGTCTACGAGATCAACCGCAACTTCCGCAACGAGGGCATCTCCACCCGCCACAACCCCGAGTTCACGATGCTCGAGTTCTACGCCGCCTACGCCGACTTCTCGACGATGATGGAATGGACCGAGGAGATGCTGGCCGGGCTCGCGGAGCGGGCGCTGCCGATCCTCGGGGCGCCGGCCATCGCCTACGGCGGCGCGGTCCTCGACTTCACGCGACCCTGGCGGCGCTTCGGCGTGCGCGAGGCGCTGGCGCATCACGGCGGCATCGACCCCGCGCGGCTCGAGGACGCGCCGGCGCTCGCCGCGGAGCTGGCGGCGCGCGGGCTGCCGGCACCCCCCGGCGGCGGCTACGGCCACCTGCTGATGGCGCTCTTCGAGCACCTGGTCGAGCCGCACCTGGTGCAGCCGACGTTCATCGTCGACTACCCGGTCGAGGTCTCGCCGCTGTCCAAGCAGCGCCCCGACGACCCGCGGTTCACCGAGCGCTTCGAGCTCTACGCCGGCGGCATGGAGATCGCCAACGGCTTCTCCGAGCTGAACGACCCCGACGTGCAGGCCGAGCGCTTCCGCCAGCAGCTGGCGGCGCGCGAGCGCGGCGACCTCGAGGCCCACCTCTTCGACCACGACTACGTGCGGGCGCTCGAGCACGGCATGCCGCCGGCCGGCGGCGAGGGCATCGGCATCGACCGGCTGACCATGCTGTTCGCCGACCGCACCTCGATCCGCGACGTCATCCTCTTCCCGCTGCTGCGGCCTGAGGCGCCCCCCCAGCAGGCGGCCGCGGGCGAACCTTGAAGCCAGCCGTCGTGCGCTCCTCCCGTCCCTCGGATCCCTCCCCCAGCAAGCTGCTGCTGCGAGACCTGCCGCTGCCGGTGACCCTGGCGCTGCGCTACGTGCGCAGCACCCGCCGCGATGCCTTCGCCACATTCCTGTCGGTGGTGGCCGTTGTCGGCATCGCGCTCGGGGTCACCGCCCTGGTGCTGTCGCTGGCGGTGATCTCGGGCTTCCAGGAGGCGCTGCGCGGGGAGCTGCTGGGGCGCACGCCGCAGGTGCTGGTGGACCTGCCGCCGGGGCTCGGCCTGGCCGCGGCGCAGGCGGCGCGCGAGGCGGTGCGGCGGGTGCCGGGGGTGACCGGGGCGCAGCTGCAGGTGCGCGGCAGCGGGTGGGTGGTGGAGCAGGGCAAGGCCCACGCCGTCGAGCTGGTCGGTTTCGAGGGGCGGGTGCCGCGCTCGTTCCCGGGCGCGGCGGGCCGACCCGAGGGGCTGTACGTGCCGGCGTCGCTGGTCGCCCGCTGGGGTCTCGTTCCCGGCCGGCCCCTCTCGCTGCTGTCGCCGCGGCCCACCCTGACGCCGCTCGGCCCGCAGCCGCGGCTGCGCACTCTGCCGCTCGCCAGCACCTACAGCAGCGGCCGCACCCAGGAGGACCGCGAGCGCGTGGCGCTGCCGCGCGCCGTCGCCGAGACCCTGCTCGGAGGCTCCGAGCGCCAGATCGAGGTCTCCGCCGCCGATCTCGACGCGGCGCTGGCGGTGGCGGCGCGCCTCCGGGACCGGCCGACAGGAGGCGATGGCGACCGGTCATCCGGCGCCGCCGCGAACGGCGGCTTGGCGGGCACCGCCGCGAGCGGCGGCGTGGCACCGCTGCCGCCGGGCAGCGAGGTGCGCACCTGGAAGGAGCTCAACCGGCCGCTGCTGTTCGCCCTGCGCCTCGAGAAGGTGATGATGTTCGTGGCGGTGTCGCTGATCGTGCTGGTCGCCTCGCTGGCGCTGGTGGCGGACCTGGCGCTGATCATCTCGAGCAAGCGGCCGGAGATCGGCATGCTGGCGACGATGGGCGCCACGCCGGCGGCGCTGCGCCAGGCCTTCGTGCTGCTGGGCGGCCTGGTGGCCGGCAGCGGCATCGCGCTCGGCACCGTGATCGGCGTCGGCGGCGCCCTGGTGCTCGACCGCTACCGCCTGGTGCCGGTGCCGGGGCGGGTCTACTTCCTGGATTACGTGCCGTTCCTGGTCAAGCCGCTGGACCTGGCGCTGGTGCTGGTGCTCACCCTCGCCTTGGCGCTTGCCTCGGCGCTCTATGCTGCCCAGCGCGCCGCGACCCTCGATCCGATCGAGGCCCTTCGGCGATGAGCGAGATGAGCACGACCTTCGCCCCATCCGCCGCGGTGAGCCCGCGATGAGCCCGGCGCCTGGCGCACCGAGACCAGTCCGATGAGCGTCACCCTCCTCGCCCGCGGCCTGACCAAGACCTACCAGGACGGCGAGCGCCGGGTGCCGGTGCTCAAGGGGGTCGACCTCACCGTCGAACCGGGGCAGCTGGTGGCGGTGGTGGGGCCGTCGGGGTCCGGCAAGTCGACCCTGCTGCACCTGCTCGGCGCTCTCGACCGCCCGGACGCCGGGACGGTCGAGATCGACGGCCGGCCGCTCGCCGGCCTCTCCGGAGGACAGCTGGCGTCCTTTCGGAACCGCACCATCGGCTTCGTCTTCCAGTTCCACCAGCTGCTGCCCGACTTCACCGCGCTCGAGAACGTCATGCTGCCGGGGCGCATCGCCGGCCTGCCGCCGCGTGCGGTGCTCGACCGGGCGCAGGGGCTGCTGGCGGAGGTCGGCCTCGACGAGCGCCTCGACCACTTCCCCGGCGAGCTCTCCGGCGGCGAGCGCCAGCGCGTGGCGCTGTGCCGCGCCCTGGCGCTGTCACCGCCGCTGCTGCTCGCCGACGAGCCCACCGGCAACCTCGACCCCGTGAGCGGCGATCAGGTCTTCGCGCTGCTGCTCGAGATGCAGGCCCGCCACCACACCACGGCCGTGCTGGTGACCCACAACCCGTCCATCGCGGAGCGGTGCGGCTTGGTACAGCGCCTGGAGGGCGGAGTGCTCCACCGGGAGGCGCCGCATGACCGCGCTGCAGGAACCCTCGAAGGGTAACGGGCCGGGCCACGGGAGGCGGATCTCCTCGAGACCCTCCATCCTCCTCGTGGCCGTATGGGCGAGGGGTTCATCGTCCTCCGCC